>Ga0182013_10000125_pt1 | contig 95947 bp, 77 predicted proteins | sample 612S2MmetaG_FD_120487 | JGI IMG/M metagenome (GOLD analysis project Ga0182013, IMG submission 120487) | Permafrost microbial communities from Stordalen Mire, Sweden - 612S2M metaG | ecosystem: Environmental > Terrestrial > Soil > Wetlands > Permafrost | place: Sweden: Stordalen | collected...
ATCCACCCATAATTCTAGGTCGCAGGCCAGTTGCGGCCGACGCTTTCCGCGTCGCCGCCCGCCACCATGTCGCTCAGGTAGTGCGCTCCTCCGCCCCCCGGTGCACGTATCTCATCCCGCGCCTCGCAGCGGCGGTGATCTTCGGCCCTGCGCAGAAGCGTCTGAATGAGCGCGGCGCCCTCGGCGTCATGCTTGGGCGCGATCGCGGTGACCTTGATATTGACGCCACGGCGGAACGGCCTTTTGGCGTCCGCCGACTCCTTACCCGCGTATGATTCACTTAGCTTCCGAGCGACGCACTGTGCACCCGTCCGGTTGGTGTCTGGCAGGACAACCACGAATTCTCTGCTGCCAATGCGCACGAGCCAATCGGGCTTGCGAATGCAGGCTGTCGACAAGGAGATGAATCGCCGCACCGACTGCTCACCGGCCGCGCATCCGAACTGTTCGTTGACGCCCGCAATGGCGTCGATCTCACAGCTAAGAAGCGTCAGGGAGTGCCCATACCGCTCCGAGCGCGCCACTTCCCGAGGCAAGTGCTCCATCAGGTACGCGAGACTGTACGCGCCGGTCGCGGCGTCAGTTGGCGGCAGGTCCCGGGCCTCCCCGTCTCTCGATTGATGAGTGGCCCTCCATTGAGCAATGCGGCGGCCGTTTTTCATGCGAGCGAGGAACTCTTCGTCGGATGTCCCCTTGATGACGTAGTCGTCGGCGCCCCCCGCGAGGCCCGCCAATAACTCCTGCGGCGACCTCTTGACCGTGAGCATCAACAGATAGATGTATGCCTGCTGCTCGGTGGCCCGTATCTGCCGACATAGGGTCAGTCCGTCCATTTTTGGCATCTGCCAATCGGTGACGACCACATCGCACGGGTACGACCGAAGGAGTCGCAGCGCGTCCTCCCCGGACGCGGCGGTTTCCACTTCATAGCCTGACGTATGCAGTAGCGCACATAGCTGTGCACGTACGAGCACGTCATCGTCGACCACCAGGACTCGACATGCATGTTGCATCTTTGAGCGCACGCGACTCGGTCGAACACCCGCGTCTTTACTGCGCGAATCCTCCTCTCCGAGCCATATGAATCGGCGATCAGTCTGCATGGCGTTCCCTCGCGTCCACCATATGCATTCCCTCTCCATATATCGCGTCATTCATGTCGTCGTTCCCATGAAATGCAAAACGGGGACTCCCACCCGCCGCAATTTACCGAATCACTGATCGCGGCGCTGTAAGGCAATCCTTGACGATCGCGCCAATCGTGCGGTACGTCACTGTCGCCTCGCGGAAGTGCGGGTCGGGATTTCCCCCTGATCGTCGACCGTGAAATGCAGATGAGTGTGGCCGTCACAGGGGATAGCACGCCGTCGTGCTGAGGGTGAGTATGTTGAACGAGCCTGACGCTGTCCCGACCGAGATCCAGGGAATCAGCAGGGTAAACGGTACGCTCGCGCCGACAGTGATCCCGCACGCCGCCGTCGCCACCGTGAACGAGGACGCGGCGACGCTTAGCCCGTAGGCTTGGGTCACGGCATAGCTTTGGATCTGCGCGCTTGTGGCGCACAACGTGGTATTGACGGCGCCGCATCTGGCCGCGGCCTCCGCCGCCCGATACAGCGTCGTATAGGTCCAGAACAGCCGGCTGACCTCGATCAGCCCCAGAATGAACAGCAGCAAGACCGGCAGCACGAAGGCGTATTCCACGGCCACGGCGCCGCGCCCGGGTCCCCGGCGCCGCAGTCGTCGCGCGCCGGCCAGCAACGCAAGCGCCACTTTCTCCATGCGCCGCATCGCGGGTGAACGCAGTCTCCCAATCACGCTAGAAGTATCCATATTCAAGGCTGTATCGCGCGCTCCCGAAGCGTCTGTACGTTGCCGCACGTTAGCGAGGCAGCCGGCGCGTCGCAGACACTTTTGCTCACAAAGTGTGCACCAGGTCCGCCCCAGGGATCGCGCACTGCTGTCTCGCGGCGCGCGATGTGCGCGCTGCTCGCAAGCTCGATGACAGTCGAAATTTGCGGCATCTCAAATTATTTTCGGACGGCGAATACGTCGTACGTTTTTTGAGACAGTGGTGTCGCGCGGAATCCGGCGTTACCGTTTCGACGCAGTCCGCGCTTGTCACTAAACGGGACTCGCGCGAAGCGTTTTGGATTTTTCGCTTACAGATGTGCCCGCTTTCTTTGGTTCAATACTTTGGAGATTAGCGATGATAAATTCAAATGTAGCTAGTTGGTGTGTATTCGCCGTGTCTCTCGCTGGCTCATCGCTTCCCGCGATGGCCGGAGTTCCCACGATTACGAGTTTCTCGCCTGCCTCGGGCGCCCCCGGCACGGTGATTACCGTCAACGGCAGCGGCTTCACGGGTTTGAACTCGGCGTGGCTCGTCGGCACCGCTCCCGAGTTGCCCATTCTCGTGGTCAGCGACACTCAAGCGCAAATCACCGTCCCTCCCGGTGCCGTCAGTGGCAGGGTCGGGCTGCTGGCTCCTCCGAATGCGGCCTGGACGGTGGCGCCGTTTCATGTCAAGACCTCCGGCGGCGGCGGCGGTGGTGGCGGAGGCATCGTGTCGTGGGCCTACAAGAATGGCGTGTTCAGCTGGCCGGGCGACTGGTCCGGTGACGCGGTTACGCTCAACTATCAGGACACTGTCGGAGATCCCGGAATTGAGGACGTCTCAGTTCACGTGAATTCTTCATGGGGGTACTGGCTTCCGTACTGTCCCCAGGACGGACCGACCATCCATGGCTATACGGTGCCGTCGTGCGACGTTTCCACATACGCCGCGATTACGATGCAGTTGAAGGCCACTATCCCGAACCAAACGTGGAGCCTGGCGATTTTCAAATACACCATCGTGAACGGCGAATTGGTCGATGACACCATCGTCGGCGGTGTTGGTGATCTGACGCCGTACGGCGGCCCCGCGCTGGTGGGTAAGTTCGTGACCTACACCATCCCGCTCTCCGAGCTGGGAGCTTCAGGTTTGACGACCATGTACAAGTTTCTGCTTCAGGATCAAACCGGACGCAGCGGCCAGACCTGGTACATCAATCAAGTCGGTTTCACGCAGTAAGAGAAGCCCGGTGGGCGTCGGGCCAACCGCTCGACGCATATCGGGGCAGCTTCGGATCGTCGCGAACATCCGCGAGCTGTTGGTCAATACAGCATGTGCGCGAGGGGTGGCACCCCGCGCGGACCCGACGCGTAGGGGAAACCCCGTGCCGGAGTATCTGCGTTCACTGCAATATCTCGCGAGGTGTCTCTTAGTACGGTAACGAACAGACGCTCCATACGTCACGCGGTGTATGGTGCATCGACATATGCTGCGCACGGAGGCGCCATGGCGGCTCACGTATTATTGATCCAGGCCGATGCTCACGGCGCTGAACTGGTCCATGATGCGCTCTCGCAGAGCAAGCGGTATGAAATTGAATGGGTGCGAACCTGCGCTCTCGGGCTGGAGCGACTGCGTTCGGTAGGCCGCCAATCGACGATCCAGCTGGATGGCATCGGCGTCATTCTCGTGGATGTCTCCTTGCCCGATGGCTATGGCATGGAACTCATCGATCGGCTTCATGCAGCCTCGCCGGCCATCCCCATCGTCATTTTGAGTCCCGCTCAGGACGAAGCGGTGGCGGAGGCCGCACTCCAGCACGGCGCGAAGGATTTCATCCTCAAGGAGCGCGTGGACAACTATGTGTTGCCGAAGACACTGGCGGCGGTTATCGATCGAGCTGATGCGGCCGATGCGCTGTTTAACGAGACACAGCGCGCGCAGATTACCCTCGACTCAATCGGCGATGCGGTGATTTGCACGGATATGGCCGGCAACTTGTCGTATCTCAATGTTGCCGCGGAGCGACTGACCGGCTGGCCCTCTGCCGAGGCACTCGGCCAACCCTTCGAAGCGGTGCTGCGGATCATGGATTCCGCAACCGGGACCACAGTGCGAAATCCGATGAAGGAGGCCGCCCTTCATGACACGATCGTTGGGCTACCGAGCGCATGTATCTTGGTTCGACGTGACGGCGTAGAGCTCCCAATCGAGGATTCTTCGGCGCCAATTCATGATCGAGGCGGCGCCGTCGTGGGTGCTGTAATGGTGTTCCATGACGTCAGCACGACCCGAGCACTGACCCATCGATTGGCGTATATCGCCCAGCACGATAGCTTGACGGATCTGCCGAACAGGGTGCTCCTGACCGACCTATTCACGCAGGCTTTGTTGACGGCGAAGCGGCGCAATACGGTGCTCGCTGTACTATATCTCGATCTCGACCGGTTCAAATATATCAATGATTCGCTGGGCCACACGGTGGGCGATCGGCTGTTGCAGGCGGTTGCGCTACGACTGGTCGAATGCGTGCGCGCGTCTGACACGGTATGTCGCCTCGGCGGCGACGAGTTCGTGATCGTGCTGTCGGAAGTGGCGCATGCAGAGGACACGGCAGTTTGTGCAGAGAAGATCTTGAAGAAACTGCGGGTCCCCATCGTCATCGACGGTCAGGAGATTCATATTTCGTCGAGCATCGGTATCGCCATTTTCCCGGGTGATGGCGCCGAGGCAGAGGTCCTGTTGAAGAACGCGGATTCCGCGATGTACGAAGCAAAGAGCCTGGGCACGGACAATTATCAATTCTACCGGCGGGAGTTGAACTCGGGTGCGGACGAGCGCCAGTTTCTTGAGGCCGGGCTGCGGTATGCCATCGATCGTGACGAGTTCGAATTGCATTACCAACCCATCATAAATCTGGCTACTGGTGGTTGTTCGGGTGTCGAGGCGCTGCTTCGGTGGCGTCACGCGACCCGCGGGCTGCTGCTGCCCTCCGAGTTTATTGGCATCGCGGAGGATTCGAGATTGATCGTCCCGATCGGTAGGTGGGTCCTGAGGGAGGCCTGCCGGCAGGCGAAGGCATGGCAGCAGGCGTGGGCGACGCAACTCAGGCTCTGCGTCAATGTGTCGGCGGTCGAGTTACGGTCGAAGGAATTCGTGGCGGGAGTGGCCGAAATCGTGGCCGAGACAGGCTTCGATCCAAGGTTTCTCGAATTGGAACTCACCGAAACATTTCTTATGCAGGAGTCGAAATCCACCGACATCGTCCTGCGGGCGCTGAAGCGGCTCGGCGTCACGCTCGCACTGGACGACTTTGGGACTGGGTATTCGAGTTTGAGCTACATGCGGCGCTTCCCGGTCGATACCTTGAAAGTGGACAGCTCGTTCGTGCGCGACGTAATCACAGGCGCCGCGGATTCCGGTGTGGTCAGGGCGGTCATCCAAATGGGTAACAGCCTGCATATGCGCGTGGTGGCGGAAGGTGTCGAGACGAAGGACCAGGTGCTGATTCTGCGAGAAATGGCCTGTGTAGAGGCGCAGGGCTACTACCTCAGTCGTCCCACGACTGCCGCCGGCATTTCGAATCTGATGCGCCGCAGAAAGAGCGTGGCGACGGCGTGATGGTGCTTCGAGAAGACGGAAGTTGGATTGTCGCGCTTTCTAGTATGTACGTTGGCTACCGTACAGAACCAGCCGCGCAAAAGGCGAACACTTCGATCCCCGGGGCGTCACTACATCGGATGTTCGACATATGGGCGCGTTGCGGATCGTTGGGTCGAGTAAGACGGCGGTTTACCAAAGGGAATTAGGAGCAAGCCTCAATGCGCCCATTCAAAAGCCATTCCAAACGCTCTGCGTGGTTCACGGCGTTGCTGCTGGGTCTCCTGGCGGCAGGATGTAGCGGAAGCCGGGATCCCATTCTGGGCGCAGGCGTGGCGGCACCCGTGCCGGTAGTTGTGACCCCCGCGCCTATGGTGACCGCCGTGACGCCGCTCAACAATGCGGTGGACGTGTCGGTCAGCACTGCGGTGACCGCTACGCTCAACGAGCCGATAGCCCCGATCACCGGTGCAGCGAGCTTTAAGTTGACTTGCGCAGCACCCTGCGTAAATCCGACGGGATCAGTGGCCCTTGACGCCACGAACAGAATTGCGACGTTCACGTTGTCGCCCACGACGACTCTGGCGCCCCTCACGCTCTACACCGCCACGATCACCGGGGCCACCAGTCTCGCGAATGGCCTTGCATTGACCGCTCCCTATGTATGGCAATTTACGACGGGTTCAACGCCGATCGCACCGACGGTGACGGCCGTGGCGCCGGTCAACAACGCCGTCGGTGTGGTGATCAATACCGCGGTCACCGCCGCGTTCAGTGAGCCGATGGCGCCGATCACCGGTGCGGCGAGCTTTACCGTGACCTGCGCGGCGCCTTGCGTGAATCCAGCGGGAACCATGGCTCTCGATGCCACGGGAACCGATGCCACCTTTACGCCGACGGCGAATCTTGCGCCCCTCACGCTCTACACCGCCACGATCACCGGGGCCACCAGTCTCGCGAATGGCCTTGCATTGACCGCTCCCTATGTATGGCATTTCACAACTGGTGTTACGTTGGGCACGACCCGGCCGAGAGTATTGCTCACGGTCCCGGCCACGACGACTCCGGGTCCGACCACTGGCGTGCCCATCAATTCGTCGGTTACCGCGGCCTTCACCGAGAAGATGGCGCCCACGACCATTAACGGCGCCAGCTTCACGGTCACCTGCGCGGCACCTTGCGTGTCTCCTGCCGGCGCTGTGAGTTACGAGGCCGGCTCCAACACTGCAGTCTTTACACCGGCCGCTGCGCTGACGCTCGGCGCGACTTACACCGCGACCATTACCACCGCGGCGACGGATCTGACGGGCAATGCCCTGGCGGGCAATCAAGCGCCCTTGCCTGCGGCCAGTGACTACGTTTGGACCTTCACCACGTCGGCCGCAGTTCCGCCGGCGAACGTTACGGTACTATCCACCAACCCCACAGCGGGTGAAACGGGCGTGTGTCCGAACGCCTCCATCAACGCGACCTTCACCGTGCCATCCGGTCTACGGATGGACCCGAGTACGATCAATGCGGCGACCTTCACCCTCACCGGGCCCTCCCCTGCGCTGACTTCCGTCACCGCGGCGTCCGTGGTGCTGGACACCGCGACGGGCACTGTTGCGACGTTCACGCCGCTGAGCGCCATGACTTCCGGCGGACTCTACACGGCGACGATCATCGGCGGCGCCAACGGCGTCAAGGATCTCGCGGTTCCGGCCGATGACATGCTGAGCAACTTCACCTGGACATTCACCGTAGGCCCCGCGACAGGTATTTGTCTTACAGCCGTGTCCCTTGGCTCATCGTCCCCGTTCGGGGATTTTGGCGGTACCGCGGGCATGACCAATACGGGCACGTTGACCGTGGTCAATGGGGACATCGGAACGACTGCGACGGGCACTTCGGCGGTTACCGGATTCAACGATACGGCAGGCGATATTTATACCGAATCGCCGGCGAATATTGGAACCGTGAACGGGACGATCTACACCTGCACCAATTCCACCACGGGACCCACCTCCACCGGGCCGAATCCCGCCTACTGCAGCATAGCGACCCAAGCACGTCTGGACGCACAAACAGCGTACTTGGCTTTGGCCGCGATGCCGCCCGGAGCAAATCCCGGCGCCAATCTCGCTGGACTCACGCTCGCACCCGGCGTTTATACGGCGCCGGCCGGATCCTTCCTGATACAGGGCGGGGACCTTACCCTCGACGCCGGCGGCAACGCGAATGCTGTCTGGGTGTTTCAGATGGCGACCTCGCTCACGGTGGGCGGCCCGGGAGCGGCGGCTCCTCAAAACGTGATCCTGTCGGGGGGCGCTCTACCCGGGAACGTATTCTGGCAAGTTGGCAGTGCCGCGACGATCAACGCGGGCGGCGGGGGAACCATGGTCGGAACCATCATTTCCCAGGCCGGAGCCGCGTTCTCAACCGCCGGCAACGTCGCCGTCGTGACACTGAATGGCCGAGTGTTGTCATTGGGCGCCTCGGTCACTTTGGTCGACACGGTCATTAACGTGCCAGCCCCGTAAGGCCATGGAACGCAAATCGTGATGGAGAAGACTGTGAAACTATCAAGAGCCTTCGGGATGTTGGGTGTGGTGATGTTTGCCGTGACCGCCAGCTCATTGGCAGCGGCAGACGACTCCGGTTGGTACGTCGGGGCCAATATGGGCCAGTCACGAGCGAAAATCGACGATTCGCGAATTGTTAACGGCCTGCTGGACGATGGATACGCCACCACGGCGATCGATGACGCCAACCGCCATTTCGGCTACAAGCTATTCGGCGGCTATCAGGTCAACAAATACTTTGCCTTGGAAGGCGGCTATTTTGATCTTGGCAAGTTCGGGTTTATCGCTGATACCGTGCCTCCGGCCGGATTGACCGGCGACATCAAACTGCAGGGTGCCAATCTCGACGCCGTCGGCATACTGCCGTTCACGGATCAGTTCGCAGCTTTCGGCCGTTTTGGGTATGAATACGCCTATGCCAAGGACGCCTTCGCGGGCTACGGGTCGGTCGTCGTGCCATATACCGAGCGCAGCGCGCATGCCGGCAACTACAAGTTCGGTTTTGGCCTTCAGTACACAATGACCCGAAACTGGGGCCTGCGCGCTGAGGGTGAGCGCTATCGGATTGATGATGCCGTCGGCAACAAAGGCGACATCGATCTGTACACGATCGGTTTGCTGTACCGATTCGGCGGCGCGCCGCCGCCGCCACCACTGCCGCCACCGCCGCCGCCCGTCGCGGCTGAGCCCGCGCCTGCGCCCGTTCCCCCTCCTCCGCCTCCCCCTCCCCCAACGCGAAAGAGGGTGAGTTTCTCGGCAGACTCGCTCTTTGACTTCGACAGATCGACCGTGAAGCCCGTGGGAAAGCAAGCGCTCGATGCCTTTGCTGCGGAACTGAAGGGCGACCAGTTTGACGTCATCACGGTCACCGGGTACACCGACCGGATTGGAACGCATGAATACAATTTGAAGCTCTCGGAGCGCCGCGCCGAAGCCGTGAAGTCTTATCTGGTGGAAACCGCCGGGATCTCGGCGGACAAGATTACCGCGCGAGGCGCAGACGGCGCAGACCCGGTCACGAGACCCGATGAGTGCAAGGGCCAGCGGCGAACCCCGGAACTGATCGCCTGTCTGCAGCCGGATCGGCGCGTCGACGTCGAAGTCGCCGGAAGCCGATTACAGACCGCGCCGATGCCGTAATCCATAAGTGTTTTCGCTACACCTATCTACAGTAGGTCGCGAGCTCGTCCGGGCGCGACGCCAGTCCCCAGAAAAGCGCGTCAAACCCGGCGCGTATCCCGAGGTCTGGATGCCAGTCGTAGTTGCGGTCCCAGCGTACGATCGGCTCGACGTACCCGAATAGCCATCCGCCATGGAGCGGCCGCTTCATGATCACGCCGTCCTCGTACAAGGACGTCCGCGAAGCACGATCGCCAGACACGCTCAGGCGTAAGGCCACCCCGCAAGCGATATCACGCCCGTCGGCGACGAAGCCGTACCGTCCCTGATGGATCACAGCCGGTACATACCCCGCAATGAATGTCTGCGTCCAATCCGTGTATGTGGTATTGCGCACCCAGTCCGCGTAGCTGGCCGATCGCATGATCCAGCGGCCGCTCCAATGCTCAATGGTCAGGCCGCCGCTCACGCCGATACCCAATCCAGTCTCTACGTAGGCCTTCGCGAACGGATACACCTTCAAGGCGCCAGCGTCGAACGTGGGGGTCCACTTCAGCGCCGCGAACGCCGCGGGCCAGAGTTTCGCCTGCACGCCGGCTTCGAAGTTGACATGCGAAAGCGGCGTGAATTGCATCCCCAGCTGGACCGGATTGTGCTCGAGCGTGGGATCCGCGGGGGACTCTGCCACGTCGGTGGTGGTAACGAACACCTTGAGCCGCCGCTCAATATTGGGCAGGCGCAGCCAGGCCTCGAAATCCGGCGTTGCCAGCACGGCAAGTCCATCGCTTCGGTGGAGAAACTCGGTGTCGAACCCGATCCGAAACGGCGACAGCGGCACCACGACCCGTTCGTCCTCCGGCCCCGCAAACCGGATGTCGACCCTCTCAATCCAACGCTCTATCCGCCGGTAGATCCAATCATGGCCTTCATCGAGATGCTCGCCGACCGTTTGCGCAACATCAGTCGACGCCTTGCGCAACTCCTCGAAGGTCCCGGTCGACGGGTGAACCTGCTCTGGCGTCGCGATCTGTGCGTGCGGGACGATCGGGATAACGAGCAGCGCATACAAGATCATTCGGCGGATGCACACTACGCAAGACATTCGCGCCGGCCTGCCAAATGGACTGATGCCGTCCATCATTGACCATTGCCTTGATGCCACTCCGCTGCCGCGCGTGTGGCATATACACGCCTTCGTGTCAAAGGCCGCCGGTCCTATCTTCCAGACACGCCCGTAGCAGTTCGAGCGATTATGAGCGTCGTCCTTGAATGAACTGAACGAGAATCAGCACTACGGCGATGACTAGGAGCACATGAATGATGCCGCCCATCGTGTAGGAAGTCACGAAGCCCAGAAGCCAGAGAATGATCAGTACGACGGCAATGCTGTAAAGCATGGTGGTTCTCCTTTGGCCATGATTGGCAGTTCCATGGGCGGGCGGCGCTGAACGCCCGCGGCGGACCCGGTCGGCTGCGGCCTGAGTCGCTGCCCCGTGCATTGCAGAGGCATCTCGAGCAGACGATCCGCTTCTAGTCTGACGACCTCGTAGCACTCGCACGAGCGGGACTCTAGACCGCTTCGATCAACCACGGCAATATGGCCCCGCTGATAGCGGAGGGATCCGGCGATCTGCAGCTTGCGGGCCGCCTCCGTTACGCTTTCCCGGCGGACACCCATGAGATCGGCGATCTGTTCCTGGGTGACCGCCAGATTGCTCGTTGGCTGCCGATCCAGGAACATGAGCAACCAGCGGCACAACTGCTGGTCGATCGAGTGGTGCCGATTGCACGCGACTGTCTGCGCCACTTGCGCAATATAAGACTGTGTATATCGCAGAAGCACACTCAGCATCGAGCCGCCCCGTTCGCACTCCTGCTTTAGCCACTTGCGCTCGATTCGGTAGCCCCGACCCGCACTCAATACCGCGGCGCGGCTCGGCGCCGGCCCACTGCCCAGAAGGACGTCGACACCGGCGAAGCCTTCTCGGCCAATGAGCGCCACGGCATCTGCCCGACCGTCGGCCATCAGGTACGAGATGGAAAACACCGCTGTCGTGGGAAAATACAGGTGGCCGACATTCATCCCCGGCTCGTACAGCACATCGCCGAGCGCCATGTCAATCGGTTGAAGGTTCTTTCTGACCCGCTCCCATTCCATCGCGGGCAGCGCCGCCAGCAACGTGTTTGAAGGAGCCGAGACGCCAGGAAAAGCCAGAATGGACATGAGAGCCTGCCTCGGCAAAGCGATTGGGCTCTCACAATAGCGGGGCGCTATATCATGTGCGATACGGAAACATGCGTAACGACTCTGTACTATACCGAACATAGCGTCGAGTGGGCATGGGCCCTCGCCACCGTGAATCCATACTCTGCTCGAGTCGCTGCAATTCCAGAGCGGAATTGTTGCAGCTCCCTCAACTCAGAAACCGTACGCGCGCCCCTACTGAGTAGCGCCCGCATCCGCGGCAAGGGCATCTACCTTCTTCAGGTGCATCCGCAGGGTTGGCAAGGTGGCGCTGGCAAATGCCTTCGCGTCCGGATCTTGGCCGGAGGCGATTTCCTTATTGAACAGTGCGATGGCCCCGCGATGGTCCTTGATCTGCGACTTGATATATGACTTGTCGAAGGTATCACCGGACAACACGTCCAACTTCGCCTTGGTCGCCATTTCGCCGATGCTCGCGCTGGTCGGAAGGCTGATGCTCTTCGAGGCCGCCAGCACCTGGAGCTTGTCGTTCGCTGCGGAATGGTCCTTTACCATCATCGCCCCGAAGTCCTTCACTGCTTGGCTATTGCCTTTTTGCTGCGCTAAATTGCCTGCAGCCACTTCCGCTATTCCACCTTCCGCGGCCTTCTTGTAGAACGTCGCGTCAGGATTGGAGTCGGCCCCGATTGCAACCAGTGGCGCCATCAACACCAGCAATGTCAGTATGCCCTTCATTCAATTCCCCTTGAGTTAAGTAATCCCGGGGCAATCGCCTCGGCACAATGACGGCTACGAAGGGTTTGGTTCATCATAACATTGCCGAAACGGTGCCCACGTCGACGAGCGTGTCCACCCAGTAATGGGAACCCTTCGAGGTTACGAGGACTCGCTCATCGACCTGAATTCCGAGTTCGCCAGCCACCGCATCCGCACGCTGATTCCGCAATCCTTGTGCCTGCTTGCGCAACTCCTTGCTTTCCGAAAGAAGCATGTATATGCGGCTCCCGTCGGTGCTTTCATTTAGGCGAAGCGCCTCGCAATCTCGGGCATTGGCTCTTCTCTCGAGCGACCTGATTTGAGGCCAACGCTCATCCATCGGGTGCGACTCGCTGTCCACGCCGCCGATCTGAAAGCCGTTGTGGTCCACCTCTGTATGGTCGACCACGATCTGCGAATCCATGATGGGCTTGCCGATGCTCTTGATCGCTTCAATCGTCGCTCGTCGCTTGGATAGCCTGTTCTCGCCGGCAGGCAACTGACGGCGCACGAAGTAATAGATATGGACGTCAGTCATTAAACCCTCACACGGCATCGAAGACCTTTGGTCGACTGTAGTTGCTACACGGCGCGCATTCCGTACGTTGCCGCACGTAGAGCGGATTCTGTGCATGGCTTGCAGTGGATGCCTACCACATCGTTAGTACCATGCCACGGAGGTTGAGGTTCGGACCGCATAAGCGCGTCACCGCACCGACAAATCTGTATTGTGCGGCCATCATGCACCGATTGCCGATTAACCCATGTCCGGCATGTGACCCAGGAGACAAAGATGAAAGTCATACCAAGTATTTTTATTCTTGGCGCCGCGCTCTGCGGCTGTGTTAGCAACGCTCCGCCCCCATCGCAGAGAGCAACCACGGTGGTCGTTCCGCCAAGCACTGGAACTACGACGATAGTAGTACCGCAGGACTCAGGGACCACCGTTCTTTGTCGCGACGGAACGAAGCCACCCTGTTACTGACCGGCAACGGGTCCGCTGAGCCCCGCGCGAGCGAAGGTGCTTCGTGTGTTCCGCAACCGTGCCGACTAAGTACTCATGGCTGCGGGAACACCTTGGTGTGCTCGTGGACTGCTTCCACACCCACAAAATCACCGCGTGGGCGGGGCTAATTCTCCTCAGCCTCGCCCTGTTGCTAGTCATCTTCTTGTCATTATTCGATTGGAATGCATTGCGACCTGCGCTTGGCCGTGTGATCACGGCGAAGACGGGACGCTCAGCGTCAATTGAGGGAGATCTGAAGGTTCATCTGTGGTCTTGGAATCCCACTGCGGAGGTAAACGGACTGCGCTTGAGGAACCCGAAATGGGCGGACAGGGATTTGATGTTCGGCGCAAAGCGAATCACCGTCCGCGTGAGCACCATCAATCTGGAGCGAGATTCCCAGGGTCGAGCGAGTTGGGAACTCGGAACGGTGGCGGGAACGCCCAATCACGATGCGACGCCCGAGAAACTGCCAACGGTCCGGCGGCTGACCATCGAAGGGGGGAAAGTGTACGTCGCTGATGCGGTTCGAAAGCTGACATTCAGCGGTTCCTTGGTTGCCGCCGAGGAGTCGGGCAAGCAGAATGCCTCGGCATTCAAGATTCGATGCTCCGGTTCCCTCAACGCCAAACCCTTCCGTCTGGAAGCCAATGGCGGGTCCCTGCTCGATTTAGAGCCCAATAAGCCCCTTCGATCTCGGTGCCGTTGATGCAGAATTCATAGTGTCCGGTGACGACTTGGCGGACCTCTTCTACCTGACCGGATTGGCCCTGCCGAACACCCCGAAATATCGCCTTGCGGCTACGATGAAAGTCCGCGGAACGCAATTCCGCGTGCAGGATTTGAAGGGCAACCTCGGCTCCAGCGACCTGCAAGGACAAGTCGAGGTGCAGACCGCGGGCGAGAGGCCGAAGCTCACTGCAAAGCTATGGTCCGCCACGCTCAACATGGCGGACTTGGCACCCACCTTGGGAACATCCGCCCCGAAACCACCAGCCGAGGCAACGGACGCGGCGCCGGATAACGATAGGGTGCTGCCTGATGCCGATCTCCAGGTAAACCGCGTGCGGGGCATGGATGCCGACGTCACATATAAGGCCGGTTCCGTTAACGCGCCGCGGATACCGATGAAAGCGGTTGCCTTTCATCTGGTCCTGGCCGACGGCGTACTGACGATAAGCCATTTATCGTTCGTGCTCGATCAAGGGCAATTCGCCGGCAACGTCAAAATTGATGCGCGCACCGATACACCCGTGTCGAACATCGACATGCGGATCAACGATGTTGACTTGAGTCAGTTCAAGTCTGCCGCCATGAAGCAAGCCCCGCTTCAGGGAACGTTGCTCGGCCGGTTACAGATTCATGGGAAAGGCAGCTCCATTCACAAATTCGCGGCGGACTCGGACGGCGCGATGACTGTGGTCATCCCGCACGGCCAGATGAGCGACGTCATTGTGGAGCTGACCGGAATCAATGTCCTCAAAGTGCTGGGCTTGCTGCTCGCCAACGGCCAAGGGCAGACCGAAATTCGCTGCGGCATCGTCGATTTCAAGGACCGGCAGGGGTTGCTCGGCTCCACAACGGTCTTTTTGGATACTTCCGACGTTCTCATCACTGGACGCGGCAAAATCAATCTCGACAGCGAACGCATTGATCTATCCTTGCAGGGAGATCCCAAGAAGCTGAGGTTTCTGCGGCTGCGGTCTCCGATCGCGCTGGGTGGAACCTTGGATCATCCGACGGTGGGAATCGACGCCAAGAAGCTGGCCGTCCAAGCTGGCGTGGCGGCCGCGCTGGGAGCGCTGCTGACGCCGGTGGCGGCGGCGATTGCGTTCATAGATCCCGGACTTGCGAAAAACAAACAGTGCGCGGACGTGATGTCGCAGGCAGACGCCGGCCTTCAAAACTGACCCTTGGCTTTTCGGCAAGGGAACGCCTGCATGTGCGGCGATTGCCGACGGTGCGGCGCCCATTCTGTACGTTCGCGCACCGACGTCATTCGCGCCCGGTGCTTCAATGACGTATCACACACCTGGAGATGGTTATGTATATCGGCGGCGGAATTCTTGGAACGGTTCTTCTCATTCTATTGATCGTCTGGTTTGTGCGTCGAGTGTGAGCGTGGGGCCCTCATGATCTGATTCCCGGCCCGCATGAAAAATCACGCGGGTTCTCCTGAGCGTATGGCGCAATTGTCGCTGGTCGCCAATCCCGTCCCGATTCTGGGACAGCCGCTTGCCGGTTCGATCTCGGGCGACGCTAAGACTGTAACTTCCTAGACGATCGTTCAAATCGCTACCATAATAATGACTCTACGCAGGAACATAACACATTGATTATCAAGGTGTTTATATCTCGCGACGAAGTCGCGATCATGACCTTCGCCGTCGTCGGAGTCTCCGCGACGCGCGGGCAGCTCGGCGAATGACCACCGCAATGTGGCCATATAGCGTGGGGCGCGCGGATCTCAGCCGGAATGGCAACGTCACGGTCGCAATCCATTACCCATATCTGACGGCACGTCTAAGTGTGTGCGTCCGCGTACAGACGACGCGGCGGAGTGGACGTAACCTTCCCGCGACGTCAACGCTAAAAGTGCGGCGTCCATTAGCGGAATACCTGCAAGGCGTGTGCTGACCCTGCAAGTGTGATCGGCTGACCGGCAGGCAATATTGTCGCCGCAAACCGATCAAGTTTTAAGGATTGCTTGCAAACACTGGAGCAATTCTTGCCAGTCGAATAGTAAGGAACCATCATGAAATACTCAAAGTTTGCCGTAGCCTCACTGCTCATGCTCGCGTTCAGCGCTTGCAATCAGCCGGGTCCTCCCGGACCGCAAGGTGCACCTGGTAACACCGGGAATACCGGGAATACCGGGAATACCGGGAACACCGGCAGCACAGGAAACACGGGCGCACCGGGTGACACCGGTAATACCGGTGCGACGGGTGACACCGGCAACACCGGGGCAACTGGCAACACTGGCGCAACTGGCAACACCGGTAACCCCGGCAATACCGGCAACCCCGGTGCACCGGGTGCCCCAAGCACGCCGCCTCGCTAAGGGACGGCAGCGATGCGGCGGGGGAATATCGGGGCAGGTTTGCCCGCGATCATCTGGAACGCGTGGACCATGAGCACCAGGCCAGCTACGATTAAAACCCCCGGCACCGTCGCGACCAACGCGAGCATGATCATGCCGAAGGAGCGCTTGCGCAGGCGGCCCATGAGGCAGCCCACGGTGACGTAGTCCCTCGGCGCCTCGTCGTGCAGCTGCCGCAGCACTGGACGTGTGGATAAACACTTTCGCGTCTGAGGGCGCTGTCAGATTCTGGTAGGACCTCCTGACCTTTTTCTTGGCGTTGAAGTCTGACCGAAAAAAAACAGCGATGGCGCTTCTCCAGCGGCCTCGCGTCGTCGATCTTCGGACGGCGGCCCAAGCGGGCGAAGAGAAGGACCGTTGCCTTTCAGGCGCCGTGCGCGAGGCAGCGCCCCAGACGGTGGCCATTGGTAAGTCGGTCTATTGTTTTAATTTCGCCGCCATGCGTTCGACGGCGTCCTTTACCTCTCCGCCGGCTTTATCCATTTGAGCCTTGAATTGCGTCCATGCGGCCTCATTGGCGTCTTTCATTTTATGGAAGTATTCCCATGCTTCCGTTTGCTTGGCGTGCAGTATCTCGAGATTTTTGTCATATTGGGCTTTGGCGTGCCCCTCGATCTGCTCGGCCGTGGCTTTGAAGCTCTCGGTCTGCGCCTTCCACGCGTTCAACTGCCGTTCCATCATCCCCTGATAATCTTCCCGAATTCCCATGGTCCTTCTCCTGTAATTCGTTTACCGTTCATCTCCGTCATCGCGATCCGAGGATTGCCGTGATTCGCGCTCGCGCGCAACGCAGAATTGCTGTGCGCGACTTGCACGTGCTGCTGCTCCGCCGCTGTCGGGGCGACGCGCTGTGAGTGTGCGGCGCCCAACTCGACTGCCGTCGGTTGAGCTTGAACGCCGCCACCGCTATGTACTGACCACAAAGTGCTCTGCCCGCCTCTGATTTGGGTTAAAGCGAAACGCCCTATTTGGAGGAATCTTTCACGTTTTGCTTGACGTCCCCAAACTTGGCTTGGACCTTACCGAGGTTCTTTTCAATGTTGCCTTTGGCTTCCAGCGTCTTATCGTCCATAACCTTTCCGGTCGCTTCCTTGATGGCTCCCTTCGCCTCGCCAACGCGACCCTTAACTTGGTCTTTGTTCATGCTCATGACATGCTCCTATAATCGATACCGGCTGGCGGCCGGCACGCCCTAGCTCAAAAATTGGGACATTCTAAGTGTGTCAACAAGAAGCGCCCCTTAGATTGCCGTCGATCGGTGGATCCGCGTGACCATTGCGTCAATAGGCCGCTGCCTTGATGACCGCCCCGATCGATAAATTGAATCTAGGCCCACTTGTCTCCGAAGTCTGTACGGGATCGTACGAATGGGCGATTCGTAAAGCGATAGATGGGCACATCCCAGCGCCGTGCACGGGACGACTAACGGCGCTTGCGCGACGGTCGGGACGTTGCTGCAAGCGTGAGCCTACGAATTCCCTCAATGCCGCGCTCAATTCAGCACGGCTCGAGTCGACGTGAGTGGAATGAGGCGCCGCAGTTATCAATCGAAGCGGAGTTCCATGTACATCGGCGACGGCGTACTCGGAGCCATTCATGTCATCGCCTTGATCGCCTACCTGGTACGTAAATCCTGAGGGGCTCGTTCAATCAATTGTCTTGGAGCATTCTTATGAAGATAAGATCTCTTACGGCAGTGGCCGCTCCGGCACTCCTAGGTATTTTCGCCAGTGGCGCCACCTTTGCCAATATCAAGGCAAAAATTGGCCGAAGCGCTGATCAAGCTCTCAGGCGCTTCTATTTCCTCAATCCGGCGAATCGGGCACTGGTTGGCAAGGCCACCGGCGTATTGATCCACCGGCACGTGACCAAGGGCGGCGCCGCGGGTGGGTACGGTGAAGGGGTCATGCAGGTCCAAGGTTATACCGTCGATTACTACAGCATCGCAGCCGCCTCGGTTGGACTCACGCTTGGCGTGGCAAGTCATCTAGAAATCATTCTGTTCATGACTCAAGGATCGCTAGATAAATTCACCCAGAGCGAGGGGTGGTCTGCCGGCGGGGACACAGCCATCACGGTTGTGTCGCAAGGAGCGGGTGCTAAATACGACAGCGCCACTCTGGCGAAGCCAATCCTCGGATTTATCTTCAGTGAAAAGGGCTCGATCGGAAATGTATCACTTGAGGGTACGAAGATCACGAAGATCAAGACTACGGATTGACCAAACGCATGGAATAGGACGACCGGTCCGCCTCTTGGAGGGCGCCAGATCTGCGCCGTGGTATCCCATCAAGAACTGCTCGCTGCAATGACAGCGTCGATGTCATCGCCAAGCTTTTTTTGCAGCGCGCGGGCGATGGGTTTCGTAATCAGGAGCACGTGATGAGCACGAACAAAGACCGGGTTAGAGGCCGAATCACAGAAGCATCGCTGATTTGAGCCCACCGGCCTAGCGGCCGGAACTGTAGAACAGCTATTGCTGTAAATTGATGGTAACGCGTCTCGCGCAAAATCCAGGCTTTCCTGTAATCGGAGGCGCCACACTTATGATCACAGAGAATCTACATGCAATGGTAGGCGGTGAATTTGTGACGACAAGACCTATCGGTATGACGGATGTCGCGATGGTCCCGGACAGCACGGCGCGGTTTCTGGTGCATCCAGAGGCATTGGGAAGACTGCCGGCTCTTTGGCCGGCGAGGTTCTGATTGACGAAGCCGATCTCGCGAGACCCGATATACCGCAAACGTGTATGCGATGCCGACATCATCAAGCGGTGCTTGCGGTGGTACATCACGTGTCGGCTGTCGTACCGAGACCTGGTCGAGATGATGGCAGAGTGTGGCGTCAAGGTCGCCCATCCGACGACCCTGAGATTGGTGGTCCCGGTACGTCCCCGAGTTCGAGAAGCCGTGGAGTCGATTCTCCAGGGCCGTCGGCACATGCGGGGGGCACATCTTGGAGAGTAGATGAGACGTACATCTCGATCAAAGCCTAATGACATTTCAATACCGACGCCCGAAAGGTGCGCATTGACGGTCTGAAGCTGCGCCGCCCGCGGACTGCGGCGGACCACCCGCCGCCGCTGCCAGCGACTACGCGTTTGGGGACTCATGGAGTTTCGCCTGTAGTTTCACCGGTGTCCGGAGAGCGCCAATCACGCAAGCCGAACTTGGTATCGCCGAGCAACGTGTAATAGACGCCCACCGTGCCAACGCTCTGGTGAGTATCGGGCAGATCGGGGTAGTGCGCGTTTCGGCTCGAAGTGATATACCCGAGGGCGATCGCGTGGCGATTATAGATGCGCAGAGTCAGGGACGCATCCGCGCGGAAAATGGTTTCCGATCCCCGGCTCTCGGTGGAAGCCACGCCGCTGACGTAGAATTCGCGCCCGGTGACATCTAATGTAACCCGGTCGCCTAGGATCAGCCGGAGTGCCAGCAAAGCCTGCGGTGTGAGGCCATAGTGATAGTCGCGCTGGCCGCTGCCGTGGATCGTGCCGGCGGCGCCAAAGCCAACTCCGCCGAGTGCCGTGCCCTGCAGCGCGACGGATTTCGACAGCCACCACTCTCCGGTGGTGCCGAGCGACGCGGCGGTGCTCGAAATGCGAAAGATCTGTGGGGCTATGTAATCGTAGCTACCGTATAGACCCCAAATGCCCCGATAGTTGTCGCCTGCTTCGTAACTAGTTCCATAGAGCAGGCCGCGGCTTATGATGTTCTCGAAGATGTTCGCCGTGGTGGCTTCGAATTCGAACTGGAAATAGTCGAACGGACGGGCGTATGTGTAGTCCCGCTTACCAGGCAGCCCGTAGGCCATGGAGAAATCGACGATCGCTGCGTCTTTAGCGAAAGCCTGCGAGGCTGGCGTCCCCAATTCGTCGGGGTTGACGTTCACATTCGATGTGACGGTCGAACCCACGGTCGCGCCGACCTGCAGGCGCGTGTAGAAGGACGGTTCATAGCTCGGGAACACGGCGCGGAATCTGTCCCCGAAAAAAAGCCGGTTGAAACCCATGGTGGGCGAGATTGCCGCCGCTCCCAGTTCCCGCCAGAACCCCGGTGCGTCTCCGCCGCTCTCCAGCAGCAGGCTCGCCATGCGGAACAGCGGCTCACCCAGGATTGGCCCGGCGAATGTGGTCGTGATTTGATCGTTGATGGACGGCTTGCCAGTCTCGCCCGCCTCCTTCCAGAGCAGGCTGCCCCCAAATGCATAAGCCATCGATTCCCAAAAACTGAGGCCCGCAGATCGTGCGAATCCGTGAAAGATTGATCCCTGATACGGATGCAAGAACTGGTTCGTCTGGAACGGGTCGGTGTCGATGACCCAACCGCTGCCCAAATTGTGCCGAAAGGTGGAGAAGTTGGTGCCGTAAACACTCGCATCCAGGACGTGTCTGTCGTACTGATTAAGCAGGAATTCGAATCCAACCGTCTCGTACACAGGCACCGAGTGGCTCCTGCCATCGCCGACTCCCCAGTCGGAAGCCGGCTTCTGCTTTCTGGCGGTAAATGCCGTCGACCCGGCCGGCTGCGCCAGACGTTCGGCCGCGGCGCCGTCGGCCAGTGGATCACTCGCCCGGATGGCGAGACTTCCTGGCACTCCCGCTTCGCCCAAGTACGCCTCCGCATATTGTGGATCGCCCGCCAACGTGATGTGGAGCACCTTTGTGGGGCGGCGGTTGTCGCTACGGGACCATACTTGAAAGCGCCGCTGTGCCCGAGCCGGGTGCGTCATTACGCGCGCGCGGTCTCCGGCTCTGCGTACACTGGCTTCGAGCTTCGCGCCGACGCCGGGATTATTGGCAATCTGTCGAACACCCGCATTGCGGCCCCGGTGGACCGGGGTCGAAGTGCGGGTTGACAGATCGAGTCCCGGTATACTGTTGAACGTATTCATGACCTCTTGTGCGATGCCATCGCCGAGGTAGCTCTTGTGCGCATCTCTGGTGGGATTGGTAGACGACGTCACGGCGATCGCAGTGATCGGCACGCCCGCTTCAGCACAGGTCACAATGTGCCTACCGGGCGGGCGAGTCAGCGCCCAGAACACGCTGCCCGTGATGATGCCCAAAAACGCGATCACCGCCAGTTCCGGTCGGCTTATCCGCTTCAGCCTGTGCACTTTCATGTTTAACCCACAGCGCTTTGCCATTTCCCGTCTCTGCGCGGGTTTCCTGAATTGCCATTTTTCGGCCAAACGTCAGCCGGGAGACCAATCAGGCAACGACCTCGGTCGATACGATAACCACAGCCCGAATCGAAATTGCTTTCATGGCAATTGGCGGGGAATAATCTGGAAATTCCACACGACTATTGTTAGCAGGATCCGCTTGCGGCGAGATGCGGTCTGTACGCCATCGCACACTCGCCGCGTTGCCGCCACTTCAATATTTCGCGACGATCTGCTCGACGAACAGCAAGCACGGGCGTACGAACTCCCGATCGATACGAATCCGGCACTCCCCCAAACATCGGTGCCGGCGGAGTGCCCGATGCGTTGATGTTCTAGCCCAGCGCGTAAGCGGCTGCTGGGTTCATCGCCATCAGCTGTAATTGGTGAGTATTGCCGATGGTGGTCGAATGTTCCGATGCCGTCACTGGAAACACGGCGCCGGCCGACCCGCCGGCACTGTTCAATGTGCCATCCGCGTCGACCATCACCCAATTGTTCCCGCACGGTGCCCGCGGATTAGGCGAAGCCGCCCTACCCTATTTCTCCTCCTTGCGTGCATTGCTCTTCACAGCAACCGATCCGGCCCATTGGCGATAAGGTAATCCACCAGCAGAGGATCCTCAATCCAACGGAAGCCGTTACTTTCTGGCAGGGTTCGGTAAGCACCCTTAACAAGCTAAGGAGACCCACGAGCTCAGCTACGCCTGCGAATGCCGGGGATGCTGGTAGTGCTTTCCAGTTGAGACAAGAGCATCAGTTCCTGCGAGCGTTTTGCGACATCGGCCATGGTGGGAATGAGTTCATCGCGCGCCGTGGGGTGCGCCAACAGATATCCCTGCAGGTACATTCCGCGGTGCCCCAACAACATGGCAAACTGCTCGCGCCGCTCCACACCTTCGGCGGTGATCTCCAGATCGAGCCCTTGGCACAGCCCGATGATGGCCCGTGCGACCGCCGCAGAGCGTGCACTCGTATCGATTCCCGCAATCAAAGACCGATCCAACTTGATGCGACTCAGCGGCAACTGTTCCAGTGAGGCAAGAGAAGAGTAGCCCGTGCCGAAATCGTCGAGCGCGATGGCCACGCCGTGTGCACGCAGCTGTTTCAGGGCCTCGATTGTCGCCGGCCCGGTCTGCAAGACCGATTCGGTCAGCTCGATCTCGATGCACCGGGCTGGTAGTCGATGGGCATGTAGAAGTTCCTGGAGACGGTCCACGAACCCCTGATCCAACAATTGACGTGGGCTTACGTTGATGGCGACGCGTACCGCGGGCCACGCGCCGTGGTGCCAGTGCGCGGCCGTCTGCACCGCCATCCGCAGTACCCAATCGCTGATTTCGATGATGAGGCCGGATTCTTCGGCTATCGCGAGGAACTGACCGGGCAAGCTGAGGCTGCCATCCGGCATTCGCCAGCGGATCAATGCCTCGACCAGGGCCGTTTGGAGCGTCTCAACGCTCACCTCGGGTTGAAACACCAGTTCAAATTCACCTCTTTCCACGGCGCGGCGCAGGCCCTGCTCCGTCGCGAATTTGGCCACCGCGGCATCTAGCAGTTCCGGGGTGAATACGGATAACTGACTCCGCCCCAACGCTTTGGCCCGAAACAGTGCTGCGTCTGCGGCTTTCAATAAGGCGTCCGCCCCGTGCTCGTGGTCCGGATAGATGCTCGCCCCGACGCTCACGCTCACGATGAGTTCGCGCCCGTCGATCAGCAACGGCATCTGGAACGCCCGCACAATCCCCAATCCGGCCAGCCGGATGTCCTCGATGCTCGCGGCGTGTTCAACGACCACCGTAAATTCATCGCCTCCCAGTCTTGCCGCAAACCCGATTCCTTGCGTCGCCCCTTGCAGGCGCTGCGCAAAGCTCACGAGTACCCGATCGCCGAAAGCATGCCCCATGCTGTCGTTGATGTATTTGAAGTTGTCGATATCGAGGAACAATACACCGACCCGGGATCCGTCCGCCCGAGCCTGCTCGAGCGCCGCGTTGAGTAGCGCAAACAGTTCGCGGCGATTCGGCAGCGCGGTCAAGGGATCTTGCTCGGCTAATTCCTTGAGTTGATGCGTCCGCTCGGCGACTTTAACTTCGAGGCTCCGCTGATAGTGACAAGCCGCAGCCCGGGCGGCCGCTAGTTCCTCGGCCATCGCGTTGAATGCCACCGCCAGCGTATCGAGTTCCTTGATACCGCCCCGTAGCACCCGCACCGCGGAGTCGCCTCTGGCGAGTTTGACCGTCGCATCGAGCAGACGGCGCACCGGTCTCACGATGCTCAAAACGGTGCCTACGGCTATGAATGCCAAGAGGCCGAGAACGAGTACGCTAATCCACGCGATCAAGCGGCGCTTGGACCGATCATGCGGCCCCTGCGTCGTCACGGAATGGGTTTCCACGACCGCCGGGACCGAAACCGGACCGCCGGTAGCAGCCGGCGAATCCTCAGGCGGAGCGGCGGGAACCTCGGCGGATCTGTGGTTCGCCGCGCGAACAATGGGAATTTCCGGACCCTCCATCTTACGGGGAATGCTTGCCGCCAATTTCGCCGATTGTTGCAGCAATTCCTCGGACTGCTGACGCAGTTGCTGGCTCGCTTGCCGGATCGCCACGCGTAGAACGGCCAACCCGGCGACGCTTTGGTGCATATCGGTATACCAAGCAACACCCTCCGAGCGCTCAAAACTCTTCTCATTGGATTCCAGATCTTTTTGGGCGGCTTGTTCGCTCTTCATCAACCAGGCTATGTCCGTCTCGTCCTCGCGACCCGATGAGCCAAGGGCGGTGGAACTGCGTCGGAGTGCATCCACATCGGCACTCAGCTGCATCAGTGATTGCCGCGCCAGCACGCGCCCGAATATCTTCAACGAGCCATCCAAGGAGTTCTTGATGCGGCTGTTCAGCTCATCCAAGAGCTTTGCGTGCTCCCTCACCAAGTCGCGGCCGCGATCGCCCGCGATCACGAGCTCCGCGGCAAGCGTCTCGCATTGTTTGAGGCTGGAGGTGAGCCGCGCGATTGGTTTGCCGGGGATTGAAGCCGATCTTGCCACGAGATCTTTGAACTCATGGTCCAAGTTTGCAAGCGCCCGCCGATAGTCGTCCTCGGTTTGTTCCGTCTCGCTTGCGGCCCGCTCGATCACGGTGCTGCCGAAGCGATCGAGCGCCGACAACAAAGCGTCGGTGCTTACTTCGAGCCTGAGCGGAGGAGGGGGCAAGCCCGGGTCCGCGTCTAATGGTTTCGGCAACGCTACAGGCGCCGGTTCGATGCGCGTTATCTGGGTCGTTTTCTCAATGAGAACGCCCTGCTCCACAATGAAGTTGGCTGCCAGCACAAGGGCGCCGACACCAACAAAGGCGGTCGCAAGGTGGGCTGCAATTCCGGGCCGAAAGTGTTCTCCCACAGTCTTGCCGTATCCCCGGACCGTCTGCAGCCGGGGCTCTAACGCGTCGGTCACCAATCCCGAAAGTCGTCTTAGCAGATTCATAAGTCGCTACCCCGTGCAGGGTCGTCATGCAAAGTTTGATCGCATTGCAGCAGTGACGCTACTAATCATGTCTCGGATTCTTGCAGGGCATTCCGGACACAGCGCACAGTTGCTTGTAGGCAATGGCTCCAGCCCGAGCGCGCGCCCGCGACATGACCCGCGCTGCATTAACCCAGTGTGACGCGGGCGTAGTGGACTTTGCCGTCGTCGATGAGGCTGATCTTGCAATCCGCTGCGGATATTTTTTGATCATCGAGCGAGGCGCCAATGACCCCGCGGCACACGCCGCCGGGATTGGCCACGGAAATCTGATATCTGGACGAACCGTGCTTATAGGTGAATTCAAATCCGGTCCATTTACGCGGAATGCACGGATCAATCGCAAGAGTATTGCCATGTAGATGGATTCCGAGTATCCCCTCCATTGCGGTCCGGTACATCCAGCCTGCCGATCCGGTATACCAGGTCCATCCGCCACGGCCGACGTGCGGCTCTGCGGAATATACGTCGGCACATACCACATAAGGCTCGACTTTGTAGCGATGTATTCCAGCGCCGGTGCTTGCATGGTTGAGCGGATTGAGCAGTGAAAGGAGCTCTCCCGCGCGATCGCCGTCCCCCATCATCGCGAATGCCAGAGTGCTCCAAATGGCGGCGTGAGTGTATTGGCCGCCGTTCTCCCGCAGTCCGGGCGGATACGCCTTGATGTAGCCCGGGTCGTGAGATGAATGATCGAACGGGGGCGTGAACAGCTTGACCAATCCGTCGCTACGACTGACCAATTGAGCATTGACAGCCGACATGGCTTGCGCGGCACGCGCAGGGTCTCCGCCGCCGGAGATCACCGCCCACGACTGCGCGGTGGAGTCGATGCGGCACTCATCATTGAGGGCCGAACCAAGCGGCGATCCATCATCGTAATAGCCGCGTCTATACCAGTCTCCGTCCCACGCTTCGCGCTCGATGGCCTGCTGGATGGCGAACGCGTGCCTACGCCACCGCGCCGCGCCGGCGGTGGAACCACGCTGGTCTGCGACGACCGCGAACCTCAGCAATGTCGAGTGGAGGAACCAACCGAGCCATACGCTCTCGCCGCGGCCTGCAGCACCGACGCGGTTCATGCCATCGTTCCAATCACCGTCGCCGAACAACGGCAGACCATGCGAACCCGTCGCAAGGCTCGAGTCCAACGCAAGACTGCAGTGCTCGAAGAGTGACGCTTCCTTGGCCGTAGCTTCGGGGGAGCCGAAAATCTCGTGCTGGTCTGGCGCCAAGGGGATCCCCTCCAAGAAGGGCAGCATTTCGTCGAGCAGCGGCCAATCCCCGGTAACCTCCAGATAGTGCGAGACGACAAATGGCAACCAGACGCGGTCGTCGGATATGCGGGTTCTCACGCCTTGCCGGGAAGTGGGAACCCACCAGTGCTGAACATCGCCGGCCTCGAATTGGCGGGCGGCCGCGCCCAGAATATGCGCTCGCGCGAGCTCGGGACGCGCAACGCATAGAGCCATGACATCCTGTAGTTGATCGCGAAAGCCGTAGCCGCCGCTCGATTGATAGAAGCCTGTGCGTGCCCACACACGGCAAGCCAGTGTCTGGTACAGCAGCCACCCGTTCATCAATAGGTCAATGGCCCGATCCGGCGTCTTGACCTGAATGGCGCCGAGCGTCTGGTCCCAATAGTCGGCGACCGATTTGAGCACTCCATCCAGATCGATGCCGCGATAACGCTCGATTAGCGTTATTGCCGCAACCTTCGACTCTCCCTCCCCCAACACTAGAACGAGTTCCTTCTCTTCTCCGGGGCGCAGGGAGAACTTCGTTTGCATTGCGCCACAAGGATCGAGCCCGCCGCCGACCCGGTTCGACAAGCCATTTGTCGCCATGAGAGCTGCCGGCGCCGCAAGCACGCCATGCCGGCCTATGAATTCGGCCCGATCGCCGGTACAGGTCTGCTGCTCGCCCTTGAGATCCATGAAGGCGACGCGAGTTTGAAAGTCCGTGCGCCACGGATTACGCGCCAGCAACGCGGCGGTCTTCGGCTCGATTTCCGTGACGATGAACGGCGCCGTCCGGCTGCGCTGGTTGCCCAGCACCCAGTCCACATAGTGCGTGATCGACAGATGCCTCGGGTCACTGGAGCGGTTGACCATTTTCAGGCGGCTAATCTTGACAGAATCCTCCAGCGGTACGAACTGCGTCAAATCAAGAGCAATGCCGTGCGAGGTGTGTTCGAACCGACTGTAACCAAACCCGTGATGGATCAAGTAGCGGGAAGCCGCCCGGCGGATCGGCAAAGGCGTCGCGCTCCATAATTCGCCGCTGCCTTCGTCCCGGATGTAAATCACTTCCGAGAGCGCATCGCTGACCGGATCATTCGACCAAGGGGTGAGTTGGTTCTCGCGAGCATTCTGCGACCATGTGCTGCCGGCCCCATCCGCTGACACTTGAAAGCCGAAGTTAGCATTCGCGATCACGTTGATCCAGGGCGCGGGCGTTCGTTGGCCCTCTTCGAGCACCGTGACATACTCCCGACCGGCGGCGGCGAAGCCGCCCACACTGTTGAAGTACTCGAGTGTCGGCAGCGCCGTGGGCGTATCGGTGCGAGAGGGTGGCGGCGGATTTGTCAGCCGAAATCGCGACGCAGGCGCTGGCTCCTGCAAACGCGCCAGTTGATCGCTCAAGGCGCCGCAGCTCGCGACGAATATGGCGCGCGCCGCCGTCTGCAACAGATCAATGCTGGACGCGGACATCAAGTCCCCGCGAAGCGCGAAAATGGCGCCACGGCGCGCGCCGTCCTCGGTCCGGCCGCTCGATAGCGAGGTCCTGATCGCCGAATCGATCGCGAGTTGCAGATGTGAAGCGTAGGACGGCGGCCGATCATTCAGGATGACGAGATCCACGGCCAATCGTTTCAGGCGCCAATACTCGTATGCACGCAACAATTGCTTGACGATCTCGAGATCGTTCTTGTCATCGATGCGAACGAGCACGATGGGCAGGTCGCCGGAAACTGCGAACGTCCACAAGGCCGACGGCCCCAACTGGTTCTTGCCGATTATCTCGCGGGTTGCACGCAGCGACGCATCTGCGTACAGCACGCGATTGGCGATGCGCTGGAATTGCTGCGCGACATCGAAATCGATTCCCAGGTGGCGCAGTTGGACCTGTGCCTGGGTCCATGCCAGTGTCTTCGCCCGATCGTACGCCGCTGTGTCCTGGTGTTTGTCCGCGAGCGATAACGCGTGGGCCCGGCTCAGAGCCATAATGGTCCAGAACGCGACCCGCACCGTTTCTCCCGGCGCTACCTTCACCCGACGGCGCAATGCAAGTATCGGATCAAGCACCGTACCGGTCGTGTTCGAGAGTGGCCTCGCGTCCACGATTGATATTGCATTGCGCAAGTCGCGTCCCCGGCCGACGAAGCGCTCTCGATCGGTCTCGAATTGCATAGCGCCGACCGCTTCACCTTCGACCACGCTCACCAGAGCGGCCCATAACTGCTGCTCGGCCGGCTCTCTATTGCGTCGAGTGGCAAGCAACGCGCCTGCCGCCGCCACGAATTCGGTCTGGACAAATAGTTTGGCAAGGGCGGGATGCGCGGAGTCGGCGTCCGGAGTCGTCAAAACCACCTCGGAGTACGTCGTAAGCTCGATTTCGCAGGCTCGACTGCCGGTATTCGTAATCGATACCCGCCGCACCTCCGCGTCATCCTCCGGCGACACGAGGATTTCGGTCGCAGTGACGATAGCGCCGTCCCTACGAGTGATCTCCGCGCGCTCCTCAAAAAACGCCACCTCGTAGCTGTCTGGTTCACGGCCCACGGGTTGGTACCCAGCGGACCACACTGAGCCGTTTGTTACATCGCGCAAGAATACGTAAAGCCCCCAGGCGTCGCAGGTCGGGTCTTCGCGCCATCGCGTCACAGCGATATCACGCCAACGGCTGTAGCCGGAGCCTGCCGCCGTGATCATCACGGAATAATTGCCGTTCGATAGCAAGTGCGTGCGCGGCGCTACGCTGTGAGGCGAAGTGAAACGGCTTGGAACATTCCCCGCCAATTCGCGAAATTGCAGTGAGGATTGTACGTGGTCGAACCGCGGTTGCGACAGATCGGTGTCGCGCGGGGCTCTCTCCTGTAGGAGCAACTCCGTTGCTTGGATCATCGGATCGGCGTGAAACAGATCGCGCATCGCTCCATCGTTCAAGACATTGGCGATCGAGACCAGAATCATCGCCTGGTGATGCGCCATATAGGCCCGTACGGCAACCACCACTTGGCCCTCCGGCAGTCGCGATGGAGTGAAGTCCAACGCCTCATACCAGCCGAACCGGCCGCGGCCACCGAGGGCTTCCAGTCGCTCGAAATTGCGGATTGCTGCCTTGGGATCGATCATCGCGGCCAAGGCGGTCGCATATGGCGCGACTACCGCCTCCTCACCCAATCCGCGCCGCAGGCCGAGGTCAGGCACCCCGAAACTGGAGTATTGATAAGTCAGTTCGCGATCACGCGCGTTGAAGGCGGACTCGGAAACCCCCCACGGGAGATTGCGTTCGGCGCCATATTTGATCTGCCGCCGGACGATGAGACGTGAGGTATCGCCGAGTACGCTGCCGTCCGGCTCACGCATGATGAGGCCCGGCATCAGATATTCGAACATGGAACCGGACCAAGAAACGAGCGCGGAACCGCGACCGACCGGAGTCAGCAGGCGGCCGAGTCGAAACCAATGACGCACCGGCAAATCGCCCTTCGCGATGGCGAAAAAGCTGGCGAGACGCGCCTCTGAAGCCAATAGATCGTAGCAACCCGGATCCAGGGCACCCTCTCCTACCCGAAAGCCGATTGACAGCAGCTGCCGATTCGGTTCCACGAGAAAGCCGAAATCCATGGCAAGCGCGAAAGCCCGCACTCTGCGCGCGAGCGCCGCCGCACGCGCATCGAGTTCCCGCAATACGATCCCGTCCGCTCCGGCATCGCGCGCGTGACTCAAGATGTTGTCAACGAGCAATCTGGACCATTTCCGCAGCGGGGCGTTGACGCCCCCGCCGCGTTCGCCGGTAACCGCCTGCGCGACCTCGACGATCCCTTTCGCGTGTTCCTCGAGAACGGCGAGTAGCGGTGCGAAATCCTCGGGCCCGCGGCCGTTCAATCGCATTGACGCGCGAAAGCCCTCCACCGCGGCGTCCAGCCGGCCGACTGAAACGCCGTACCGGCGATCGTCGTGCCCGCGCGCGACACGCTCCAGAAGGTCCAGAGTATCCTCGATTCCGGCCACCGAGACGCTCATCGAAACCGGCTTGGCCGTCCACTCGCGGCACGCACCTTCGAGCGTCACTAGATGGCCAGCCAAATTCCCGCTATCCACAGTGGAAATATATTTCGGATCGAGCGGCCGCAGATCACGCGTGTCGTACCAGTTGAACAGATGCCCGCGATATGTTGCCAATTTCTCGAGCGTCGCGCACGTCGCTTCGAGCCTGTCCATTGCATCGAGCGCACCCAGCCAACCGAAGTTTCGCGCGGACACGATCGACAACAAGTACAGACCGATATTGGTCGGGGACGAGCGATTCGCGATGACGGGGTTCGGCGTTTCTTGGAAATTGTCGGGCGGCAGCATGTTCTGCTCGCCGGTGACAAAAGTGTCGAAGAAGGCCCAGGTCTGACGTGCGATCATTCGCAACGCATGGCGATCGGCTTCCGTCAGCGGCTCGAGAGGGACGGCCGGCGCCGGCGAACTGACCCGCCGGGCAATGGCCGGTGCGCATGCCCAGGCCAACAGAAAGGGTGCGGCCATCCACGGAATTCCATGCGACGAGGCGAGGAGAACCAAGGTAATGGCTGCGCATAGCAGAACGCCGCCCCACATGCGACGGTAGAACTGCAGGGTGCTCGATAATGCGCCTGACTTCGATTGCGCAGTCGTCGTCCATTCCAAAAGATGGCGATGTGTGATGGACATTCGATACAACGCGCGGCCGATGGCGTCGCTCATGACCCACGCGTTGTCCGACCAGAAAGCCAGGCGCAAGGCCAGCATCGACAGCGACTGGCGGAGGTCCTTGCGCGCGCCGCTGAAGTAGCTACGGCTCGTGAAATCCGTAAACCGCGGTGCCAAGCGAACGCCCAACGGCATGAGTACCGGAAAAGTCATCGTCGCCAGCAGGAACAGCGTCCAAGGGAGGGGAGCGGATCCCAACCAACTTAGACACAGGGCCAGTAGACATGCGGGGCCCAGGAGCGAACGGCGCAGGTTATCGAGCATTTTTAGCCGGCCGAGAGAGGAAATCGTGACATGCAGTCCGAGTATCCAGGGGAGCAACTGCCAATCGCCTCGAGTCCAACGGTGCTGGCGCGCGCTGGCGACGTCGTATCGCGATGGGTACTCCTCCACCACCTCGATGTCCGATGCCAAGCCGCAGCGCGCATAGAGTCCTTCGAACAGATCGTGACTTAGGAGGCGGTTCTCAACGACGCGGCCTTCGAGCGTCGCATCGAAGACTGCGACCTCGTAGATTCCTTTACCGACATACGATCCCTCGCCGAACATGTCTTGATAGACGTCCGATACGGCAAACGCATAGGGATCGATGCCGCTTGGGCCGGAAAAGACGCTTTGAAAAATCGACGATTCGAGACCTGCCGCAAGCGCCGGTGTGACGCGCGGCTGAAGAATGCCGTAACCTGCGATAACACGCCGGCTCGCCGCATCGACCACCGGGCGATTCAATGGATGAGCCATCTTGCCGATCAGCGCCAGAGCGGCCCCGCGCGGCAGCCGAGTGTCCGCGTCGAGACAGATGACATACCGTACTCCGCTCGGAACCCACGGTGATCGGCCCTCGATGGCGATGAAGCTCGTATCCTCGGCGCCAAGCAACAGCCGGTTGAGCTCTTGCAGCTTACCGCGCTTCCGTTCCCACCCCATCCACCGTCCCTCGGCGTGGTTCCATTGCCGCCTGCGATGCAGCAAAATGAAGCGATCGGCGCCACGAACAGTGCCATGAACTCGATTGAGTCGGGCAATTCCCGCCGCCGCTGCCGCCAAGAGTTGCGCGTCCGGCGCGACGGTTTCCAAGTCTGCGTCCAGCCAGTCGGACAGCAGAGCGAAATGAATCTCCCCGTCTTGCGTGGCAAGGTAGTGGACCTCGAGGCTGGTCACCTGCCCATCGATGTCGGCGAGACTCGTCAATAGCACCGGCAACGCGACAATGGTCCGCAGCTCCGGTGGCACCCCATCGATCAACTCCAGCGCAGGTAGCGGTCGCGGACGGCAAAAATGCGTAACCCAAAGATTGACCGCCGCCGTTGCGGCCTCTGATGCCGCCAGCAGGGCCAGCGCCACGGCTATTGCGGCCAAGGCGGCATTGTGATGCGGCGTGCCCGCGAATCGAAACCAAGCCGCCGTCGCTACAGCGCTTATTACTGCGACGCTTCCCGCATAGCCGGCGACCCCCGATGCGCGCGTCCAGCGGGCAACGCGCTGATTCCATGGGATATGGTAAGCGAGTTCTCGCTCGAGTGCGGGCAGCCCCTCCGCGACGAGATAGTACCCCGGTTCATGCTCACGCAGCGTTGCGCCCGGCACGGTATCGCCCGCGCTTTGCCCCGCGGCGCGCCGTGCCGCATCTACAGCCCGACGTGCGACGTCCATTTCGGAATAGCGCGAATGGCGCGCGAGCTCCTCGATAGCATGACGATACAGATCACGAGTGGCAAAATCGAAACTTCCGAAGCTGCTCTCGTCGCGCATGAATTCATCGACGAGGCTGACGCTTTCGAAGAACTTCGCCCAGTCAACCGACGAAATGAGCCTCAAGCTCGTAATTATATTGCGGACGCTGACATTGACCGCGCCTTGAGTATGATGATCGCTGTGGACGACTTCGTCGGCGTTGGTATTGCCCTCCGCCAGCTTCCCATTCAGCCATGACAGAGCCGGTGTCGTCGCGGGATCTTGGTCGCGCAATCTTTGAAGCAGCTGCGCTGCAAAGGCATTCGGCAGCGGTCCTGCCTCGATCTCCCGAAGGCGGCGCGAACTCGGGGCGACGGGCGCGTCATCTCGAAGTAGCTCATCGGCCAAGGCGTCGGCTCTTTCTCTGAACGTCAACCGCTGCACAATCCCCACGGCGAGCCGGCTCAAATTATTGATCAACACGACCCGCAATGTGATGGCGAGGGCCCACAGCTCCCCGACCGTGAGCGGCTGAAAGCGCTGATAGGCGCGGCAGAATCGGTACAGCGTAGCCGCGTCGAAACTATTGTCGGTATGCGCAACGATCGCCGAGGCAATTCCGTAGACGCGCGGATAACCGCGTAAAGGACCGGTCGCTAGCTTTGGCAGTTCCCGGTAAAACCCGGCGGGAAGGTCGCGACGAATCATCCGGATGTGCTCATCTACGATGTAGTAGTTGTCCACCAGCCAATCCGTGGCAGGCGTGACCGCTTTGGCGCGGCGCATGCGTCTTAGAAGCGTTTGGTAAGCCGAGCTCAGAACCACCGAGTTGTCGCGCAGCCGCGCATGCAGTGAAATGGCGCCGGAGTTCGTGCGCGCGACTTCTTGCGTTTTCGCTAGAATTGCTGCGTGTTGCTCGAGTCGCTCGACACTGAAAAGCTCGCCTGAAATCGGCTCCTCGATACCGGGCGCCCGCCGCAACAGCGCAGCAGCATGCAAGCCACTCCAAACCGCACGAATACCGACCCTCATATGGAAGCGGGCGCGCGACCGGGATAGTCTAACGGTCGCCGCCCTGCGGCTCAGATCGACGGAGGATTTTTCGGAACCAGCGACCAGTTCCCCCTGACGCTCCAGAATCCGCCAAACCCGCGGTATCCGGGGCGCCGCGGTGGCCGCTGATTTGCTCGATATGAATCCGGAAATACATGAATTCCATCAGACGCGCTTTCCCGTGAAGTACCGTCTCCACATATCCGGGTTCCCACCATATGGGGTGCGTTTGCAGCAGCTTGTATGCCTGCTGGCGATCCGCTACTAAGGCGGCCGCATCGGTTAACTCTTCATATTTTCCAAAAACGATCACGGAAGCCCAGTCCTGGGGGTTCACTATTTCGTCAACGAGCACGCAAACCAGGGGATTTGCGCGCATCCAAGTAATTTTTTGTCCCAGCGTGGAGAAGCCGTATAGGTGGTTGTCGTCATACGCGCAATGCATCGGCGTGACGTAGGGTTGGCCTTCATGGGCACAGGCCACGCGGCACAACCTTGCGCGCGTCAGCAACTCGATACTGGCTTCCCGGCTCATGTCTTGTATCCACATACGAATATTTCCGGTTCCGGACACGACATGGAGATGCAAGTCTCATTTTTCTCGATTGAGCAATGCAATGCTCTCCGGGCTGTCCGAGATCTCGATATGTACTTACCGCAGCAAGGGCTGGCGGCATTCCGATGGAACACGCAATCGCGTGGTCACAGGACTCCAATCACTGACTAATCTAAGTAGATTCCACCACGGATAAGTGCGGCATCGGACAAACGACGGATTCGTGTTCGTGATCCAATGCCACGTCGGAATCATTAATGTAAAGGGGAATATCATGTATATCGGCGGCGGATTAATTGGACTCATTCTGATCGTGGCTTTGGTTGTTTTCCTCATGCGTAGAGTCTGAATGCTCTCGGCATCCGGCTTGAATTGTTTCTCTGGAGATTGATTACGCACTTGAAAACACTAGGTGTCCAGAGGGGCGGGTCGCCAATACGACCACGGATTGACGATTGTTCATTGGGGCGCGCTGTGGCGCCCCAATGAGCGAAGACGGGCGCTGGTCAGTGATTAGAGGCGTCGCCCTTGAATGAACTGAACGAGAATCAGCACTACAGCGATGACCAAGAGCACATGAATGACACCGCCCATCGTGTACGAAGTCACGAAGCCCAGAAGCCAGAGAATGATTAGTACAACGGCAATGCTGTAGAGCATGATGGTTCTCCTTAGGCCAAAATCGGCTGTTCCATGGGCGGGCGGTGCTGAATGCCCGCGGCGGACCCGGTTGGCAGCTGCCTGAATCGCTGCCCGGCCAACTGCCGCGGAATCTCGAGCGGACGATTCGTTTCTCGTTTGACTACCCCGTAGCACTCGCACGAGCGGGACTCTAGACCGCTTCGATCGACCACGGCAATGTGGCCGCGCTGGTAGCGGATGGATCCCGCGATCTGCAGCTTGTGGGCGGCCTCCGTTACGCTTTCACGGCGGACACCCATGAGTTGGGCAATCTGTTCCTGGGTGATCGCCAGATCGGTCGTTGCCTGCCTATCCAAAAACATGAGCAACCAGCGACACAGCTGCTGATCGATCGAGTGGTGCCGATTACATACGACTGTTCGGGCCACCTGCGCAATGTAAGACTGTGTATATCGAAGAAGCACACTCAGCATCGAGCCGCCGTGCTCGCACTCTTTGTTTAGCCACTTGCGCTCGATTCGGTAGCCCCGGCCCGCGCTCAATACCGCGGCGCGGCTTGGCGCCCGGCCACTGCCCAGGAGGACGTCGACACCGGCGAAGCCTTCCGGGCCAATGAGCGTCACGGCGTCTGCCCGACCGTCGGCCATCACGTACGAGATAGCAATGACCGATGTCATGGGAAAATAAAGATGACGGACATTCATCCCCGGCTCGTGGAGCACATCTCCGAGCGGCATGACAATCGGTTGAAGGTTCTTCCTGACCCGCTCCCATTCGATCGCGGGCAGCGCCGCCAGCAACATGTTTGAAGGAGCAGAGACGCCATGGCAAGCTGGACTGGGCATGACGACCTTCTTTGGCGAAGCGATTGCGCTTTGACCATAGCGGGGCGCCATGTCATTTGCGATACGGAAAAACGCGTAGCGACTCTGTACCATACCGAACATAGCGGCGGCCGTCAGTCCATCCGAGGAAGCAGGTTGCGTGTCGCGCGCGATAGCTGTACGAGGCTTGGTAGCGTGACCAGCAGCAGCTGCGGATTCAACGGCTTTTGGGTCAGCCAAACCACGACTTCGGTCATGCGGTGGAACTTCGCGTGGCTCACGTCCCCCGTCAATATGATGACGGGCGGGGCATAGTTGAGGACTTTTCGAATTTGCTTGGCGACTTCAACTCCATTCATCTGGGGGCCAAGGTTAAAGTCCACAATCAAGACATCGGGCTGAAGGCCCTCGCTCGCGAACTGGAGCGCCTCTGTTCCGCTGGCGGCGCTGCGCACCCCGTATCCGTCGGCGCGCAAAAGGACCAGCATTGATTCGCGCACTAGCCTCTCGTCATCGACATGCAAAATCAATCCTGCGGTGCCAGTCACTGGGAAGCTCGCTCTTGTCTTAAATCTTTAACCAGACTACAAGGTCTGTATTCCGTTACCATAGCCAATTACCCGTAGCGGCTAGCGTCAATCCAAATTCATAAGACCTGTGAATTCATTGACTTACCCGCTGCGGAGGTACATTGCAAAATGCTGCGTTCAAGGGGCTGATAGGCGCGATTCACGAAAACTTTAAGGCAGCGCCATGGATTCGATTTCCGACCAAAGTCAGCCGCGTATCTCAATTGATCCCTCGTTGCTGCAAGCCTGGGCTGACGTCTTGGAGAACATCCCCGACGCGGTGTTCATTGTCGGTGGGATGGCGAGCGGCGGGCAGATCCTCTACTTGAACTCCCAAGCGACTCGCATGTTCGGCTATGAGCGCAGCGAGCTCCTCAATCAATCGATCGACATACTCGTGCCTCCGCCCGTGAGGGAACGGCATATGCGGCATCGCAGCGAATACGCGCGTGCCCCGAAACTGCGCGCCATGGGTGCCGACCTCGCCTTGCTGGGTCGTCGCCGAGATGGCACGGAATTTCCGATCGATGTGCTGCTCAATCATAATGACCGCACCAGCTCACCGGCCACGATCGCAATCGTTCGCGACATGACGGATCGTCAGCGATTGGAGGACGCCCTCACCCAGGCGCGGGATTCGGCAATTCGCGCCAATGAAGTGAAATCGCGATTCCTCGCCGCTGCCAGCCATGATCTGCGCCAACCCCTGCAGACTATCTGGAGTCTGCAGTCAGTGTTGGCGCGGGCCTTCAAAGATACCGAATACGCTCCGCATCTCGCGCTGCTTGAGGAAGCGGTGCATAGTATGGATCACATGCTGTCCTCCCTGGTCGACATCAATCGACTAGAGAAGGGAGCCATCCAACCGATAATTCGTGATTTTCCGTTGCAGGAGATTCTTCCGCTGCTACGCTCGGAATTTGCCTATGCGGCGTCAACGAAGTCGCTTGCCTTGGAAGTTGAGGACTCCCGCGAGTTCGCGCGCAGCGACCCGATGCTCTTGCCGGTGATTCTGCGCAATTTGCTCGGCAATGCGATCAAGTACACCAAACAAGGGGCTATTCAGCTACGAGTTCGCGCCGACGGCCCGCAGCTATTCATCGACATCGTCGACAGCGGACCGGGCATCCCCCCTGAGCACCTGCAGCGACTTTTCGAGGCCTTCTATCAGATTGATAACCCGAACCGGGATCAGAGCCAAGGCGTCGGGCTCGGACTTTCGATCGTGCAAACCATCTGCCGGCTCCTCGATCACTCGGTAACCATTGATTCGCGCGTTGGCAACGGGTCCACCTTTACGGTGCAGCTCGCGCGCGGGGTGGCGAGCGAATTGCCCACGAAATTGGTGCCGCCGACCTCATTGATGCCGACCGCGCCGGCCGGCGTCATCAAGGTGCTGCACATCGAGGACGATCCAGGCATTTCGCGATCCATGGCGATGCTGTTGCGCCTCGAGGGATATGAGGTTATCGGAGCGGCGTCGCGCGACGAAGCTCTGCAGCAAATTGAAATCCACGGCCTGCGGCCGGATCTGATATTGAGCGATTTTCAGCTACCGATGGGGTTCACCGGCGACGAGATCGTTGCCGAAATCACAGCCCACCTGCCATTTAAGCCTCCTACGATCATGCTCACCGGTGACATTGCCGAAAGACACGTCAAAAAGGCCATGTTGGTTGCAGACCGGATTTTGCCCAAACCGGTGGATATCAACCTGCTCCTGCGTGAAATTGCGGATCTATTGGGCACGCGTCGCTGACGTTGACTTCGAACAAGGTGCTGGCATTGGCGACGCTATTGAGTACAGTGGGGTACAAACGGTGTTGAACCTGCCGCCAGGGGATAATCGTTTTACCTCAACAGCCATCGCATGATGCGCCGCCACGCAACCGAAGGGCACCTGCGCTGAAGCGGATGCCCGACAGCGCATTTGGCAGGGCCTGGGCCCGCCTGAAGAAGCACCCGCTTGCCAGGGTTGGACCCGGACCCATCACGGGCGTAGCCGACGACGATCCCAGCGGCATCGCCACCTACTCTCAGGCGGGCGCGCAATTCGCGCTTAACATGTTGTGGACCATGCCCCTGGCATTCCCGCTGATGGCCGCGATCCAATACATCTGCGCGTCGATTGGCCGGGTCACAGGCAGGGGACTCGCCGCCAACATCAAGGAGGCGTTTCCGCCCGTGATAATCCAGTCGGTCGTGCTGCTGCTGCTGGTTGCCAACACTCTCAACATTGCCGCCGACGTGGCTGCCATGGGGTGTGCGCTTCTTGAAGTGGTTGACGCTTTCACTGCTGGCGTACGCGGCCGTGCTGTTTACGGTTCATGTGCCCTGGGGTGACGTGATGCTGCGCACCGTGTGGCCTGATTTCACGCCCGATGCCACCGCGGCGGCCGTGGTGGTCGGCGTCTTTGGAACGACCATCAGCCCGTATCGATTTTTCTGGCAGGCGTCCGAGGAGGCCGAGGATATGCGCGCTGGCGCGGGCGCGCGGCCGCTGCTGCAGGATGCGCCTGCGGGCACCGGGGAGCTGCGGCGCATTCGCTGGGATACCTGGAGCGGCATGCTCTACTCTGATCTTACCGCCTACTTCATCATCTTGGCGACGGCCGTGACATTGCACGTCGCGGGAATCACCGACATTGAGACGGCGGCACAGGCTGCAAGCGCGCTCCGGCCGCTGGCGGGGGAGTTCGCGTACATACTCTTTGCCTTGGGGATTCTCGGCGTCGGCCTGATCGGCGTGCCGGTCCTTGCGGGCCTGGGCATTCAATACCTGCCCGTCACCCCGATGAAGGCCCTGTTTTGGAGCGCGGTCATCAATGGGGTGGTGGCCGTCCCTCGGATGGCGGTGATCATCTTGCTGGTGTCAAAGAAAGCGGTGATGGGCACCTACGTCGCGAGCCGGCCGATTGTCATCCTCAGCTGGATCGCAACGCTGGTCATGGGCGCGGCCGCGGTGCGCATGTTCGTGCCCGACTAACAGCCGGGATGCCACCCCCGTGCAGCAATGTACGTAAGGGATGCGCCACAACGGTTCCGCCGGATTCGGGACACCCCTAGATGCTGCGTGGAAGCTCGGATGTTGCCGCGGTCGCGTTTCCGACATCCTTCAACAAGGAGCAGGTGAGGGACCGTCATGCCTACCGGGACTGTTGGCGACTGGTCGAGCGTAAGTCCGAATTCTCAACGCGCGATCTCTCTCGTCCGGATCGGGATCGAGGACGACCTTGCTGGCATTTCTCACTGATCGACTCCGGCCGATTGCGGCCGCCTCTTTAGCGATGGGAAGCAATTTCGATGCCCCGGCCGAATAAGATGGACTTTCAGAAACTTCGCGCGGAAATGGTCGAGCGGCAAATCTCGCACCGTGGCGTGCGATCGGCGTTGGTGCTTGAGGCCATGCGCAGCGTGCCCCGGGAAGAGTTCCTGCCGGAGGATATGTGGGAATTCTCCTATGAGGATGCCCCACTTCCCATCGCCGAGGGGCAAACGATCTCCCAGCCGTATATCGTCGCCATGATGACCGAGGCGCTGGGCCTCGAAGGCGGCGAGAAAGTGCTCGAGATCGGCACGGGGTCGGGCTACGCGGCCGCCGTGTTGGCGAAAATCGCGAAAGATGTTTACACGGTCGAGCGTATCGGGCAGCTCGCGGAAAAATCAGCGGCGACACTCTCGCACCTCGGGTACCACAATGTCCACGTGCTGCACGGCGACGGAACGCTTGGCTGGCCCGATCACGCGCCCTATGATGCGATCATCGTGGCGGCAGGCGGACCTCAGGTCCCAGAATCGCTGAAGGCGCAACTCAAACTCGGTGGTCGTCTGGTGATTCCGGTGGGAACCCTTCGGCGACTTCAGGAATTGGTGCGCGTGACCCGCGTCGCCGAACATGAATACACCACGACGGAACTCGCGGATGTACGTTTCGTTCCCTTGGTGGGAGCGGAAGGCTGGACCGAGCCGCGAAGGCGCACCGAAAAGACGCCAGATGGCACGCTGGCGGATGCGATCACGCGATCATGCGAGAAATTCACGTCGATTGACTCCGTGAATCTCGAGCCATTGCTGCGAAGAATCGGCGACGCGCGAGTGGTGCTTATCGGCGAAGCAACTCATGGGACATCTGAGTTCTACCGTATGCGCGAGCGGATCTCGCGCGAGCTGATCGAGAAGAAGGGCTTTTCCTTTGTTGCCATCGAGGGTGACTGGCCGGATGCGGCCCGGATCGACCACTATGTCCGGCACCGCAAGGTGCCGCCTTCCGAGTGGACGGCATTCGCCCGGTTTCCGAAATGGATGTGGCGCAATCAGGAGGTGCGCGAGTTTGTGGATTGGCTGCATGACCGCAATTCGCGAGTCGAGCCGAGCGATCGAGTCGCATTCCACGGTCTCGATCTCTATAGCATGTATCACTCGATTCGCTCAGTCCTGGATTACCTCGACAGGGTCGATCCGAAGGCCGCCGAGGTGGCGCGGCGCCGCTACGGATGCCTGACTCCGTGGCAGTCGGACCCCGCGGTGTACGGCCAGGCGACTCTGAGCGGTCAGTATCAGACCTGCGAGGGCGACGTCACCTCCATGCTGACGGATCTGCTGCAAAAGCGCCGGGCCTATGCCGAACACGATGGCGAGCGGTTTTTAGACGCGGTGCAAAACGCCCGCCTGGTCGCCAATGCGGAACGCTATTACCGGACCATGTATTACGGATCCCGCTCCTCGTGGAATCTGCGCGACAGTCATATGTTCGAGACGCTGAGGAATGTACTGACTTTTCACGGGTCGCAAGCCAAGGGAATCATCTGGGCGCACAATTCGCATGTGGGTGATTCCGGCGCCACTGAGATGTCGACTCGCGACGAATACAATATTGGCCACCTCTGCCGGCAGGAATTCGGCGATCTGAGCTATTCCATCGGCTTCGGGACGAATAGCGGCACGGTCGCCGCTGCCTCGAACTGGGACGAGCCCATGCAGGTCAAGACTGTGCGTCCAGGCCTGGCGGGAAGCTACGAGCGGCTATGCCATGAAACCGGCAATCAGCGCTTCCTGCTGCCGCTGCGGGGGTTGGGTTCGACGACGCCCTTGGGGGGATTGTTGCAGCCGAGACTCGAACGGGCGATCGGCGTGATCTACCGGCCGGAGACCGAACTTCAAAGCCACTATTTTGAGGCGGTGCTGCCGCGCCAGTTCGACGAATACATTTGGTTCGACGAAACCAAGGCCGTGACCCCGCTGCGAACCGAGGAGCTCAAGGGCCTTCCCGATACCTATCCATTCGGTCTTTGACCAGTGGCGTTTGTCGACGTCGGCAATTCCTGACCAAACCGCCAATTATCGATCCTTGGCGTACCCCCGGGGATTTCCTCGCTATCCGCTGTTCGCGAGTACGCAGTTGGTCCCGGCAATGTAACCCTGGCAAGTTGCGCGGGCCAACCCATGTTGGCTGAAGCCCCCCGCAGACTCGCCGCCGCAAAAAAGACCAGGGATGACGGCGCCGCTCATATCGAGCACCTCGCATTTCCCGTTGATTCTCAAGCCCGCGCGCGTATCGTGCACGTTGGGTGTCGCCCACGCCGCGTAAAACGGCGCCTTCGCAATCTTATAGAGCGGCTTTGCTTTGCCGAAGTCAGAATCCACGCCCGACTCGACAAAAGAATTATATCTCTTGACACTCTCTTCCAGCTTGGCAGCCTCCATAGGGATCCGCTGATGCCGCATCTTGATCACGCCGGCAAGCTCCGCCAGCGTGTTGGCGGTAAAGAAAAAGCCCTCCTTGAAATCGACGCTGGGCGGTCTCGGATCCCAGCTCTCGCGCGCAACGGCATCGGCGTCGAAGATCGCCCAGATGGGGCCTCCGCCGTTGTATCCGTCGCTGAAGCCGGCGAGCGCGGCGTTGAGAAAGTTGCTCGGATTGTATTTGATGTTCTTGGCGTTAAGGTAACTTCCTTGAACGTAGGGCTTGACGGATCCGAAGTTATTGGCGGTAAAGCCGCCTTGGGTTTCGTCGTAGAAACGGCTTCCCTGCATATTTACCAAGATAAGATCCTGCCAGTCCGCCACCCGTAGTCCCGTCGCGCGGGCCTTGTCGAATACCGGGCTACCGGGCATCCAACTCAACATTTGCATGCTGAAGGGTAGGTATCCGTATTGACAGCCAATGAACTCAGGTTTGCTCAACACCGACCCGAATTCACCGGTCTGATTGCAGAGCCCCCACAGCGATGCGCCGATGGCCATCGCCGCCAATTCGCCACTGGCATCCTGATTGGACCATGGCATACCACCGAGACCACAGTATTCCTCGGTAAGGCGGGGATCAAACATGCGGCGAAAATTGACATTCCCGGTCGAGCCGCCGGTGCCGATGATAACCGCCTTATGTGCGCGAATCCGCCGCGTCTTGCCGTTGTTGTCCGCCACGATGCCAAGGACACGCCCCGAGTGCGGGCTCTCCCGAACGATCGAACTCATTCGGTGTTCGAGCAAAATCTTGACTCCGATTTTCTCCGCAACAGCGAGCAACGGGCAGACGACTCCGGCGCCGGTTGCCGTAACCTTCTGATACCGTGCCTCCAGCGGTTTCCCCGTATACGCGCTCGGCCAATCCATGGCGGCGGCATAGTTCGAGCGCGGCGCCGAATTGCCGCAGGAAACTCCATCAAAGTCCCCTGGCGCGATGTCCATGAAAGCCACTCCGTGAGCGGCTAGCCACTCGTAAGTCCGCGCTGCGTTATCGGCAAATGCACGAACGATTTCCCGGTCGTTGTAGCGAAAATCCGCAGAGCCATTCGGTTCGACTACCGACCAGTCAGTGAGGTCCCGGAACAGTAAATCAGGTGAATCCACGATCCCGTACTTCTTTTGAGCACTGGTTCCGCCGCCAAGCGGTATGGTGCCGCCGCTTACCATGGCATGGCCGCCAGCGTGTTTTTCGACCTCCACCATGATGACCGATGATCCGGCCTCCTTCGCAATGATGGCTGCCGGCAATCCGAGGGCTCCCGTCCCGATGACCACCACATCCGCCTCCAAATCCCATGTACCGGTGGCTGAAGATCCGCTCGCGGCGGACACGGTGCCCACACCGCAAGTCAGTACGCTGAGGCCGAGGGTTCCGGCGACAATATCCCGACGGGTCATCGAGCCCTTGAGGTTCGAGTCATTCATCAACGCATCCTGTTTTTATGAGAGAGGTTGGCCCGAGCTTGCGTTTCACCCAGTGCGCCTAACTCACGGTTTCGGCAGCTTGTTGCCATTCGCCTGGAATTTCTTGCCGAATTCGGTGAGTTCCGTTCCCCCATCGGGCCGTACGTGACACGCCGCGCAGGGCTGCCCGGTAGCCGCACCAAATTGCGGCGTTGCCGTCGCTGACCTGGAAATCAGAAAACATGCCGCACTTGCCGCCGCGAGCGCGGTGACAACACCGATGAGCCCCGCGTGAGTCTTCTTTGGATCGAATGTCATGGGTTTTTCGCAGTTGACGACGCTAACGGTTCAACTTAACTAAAGGACTGAAGCTTCGTCTGTACGCTCCCGCACAGTGAGTCGCTGCAAGATTGAAGCAAAATCGCTGGCTTGTGAGCCGGCTTCCACTTGCCACGCCGGCGCCGCCGGTTCAGTCAAAGGATTGCTCAAGAGCGTATCGGGAGGCTCAACGTGAATTCACCGCCACCAGATCGCCGCGGCATTGCCGCGTGGCTTTGGCGACGCCCACGGCATTGGTTCTTGCTGGGCATACCGGCCGCAGGGTTGCTGGCATTCGTCCTTGGCATCGGATTCGCCGGCGTTACATTGGGTGGTCTGCACTACACCTCGACCGAAGACTTCTGCACGTCCTGCCATGAGATGGCCGCGCCATTTCAGGAGTACAGGCAAAGTGCGCATTATTCAAATAGGTTCGGGATTCAAGACACCTGCGCGGACTGCCACATTCCACCGACGTTCGTGGCGGGTTTGCTGCAACACCTCGAATCCGGAGCCACGGACGTGTGGGGACACATGACGCTTAAGCTCAACACTCCCGCCAAATACGCGGCCCATCGACTCTCGATGGCTCAAGGCGTCTGGAGGGAACTCAAAGCGAACGATTCCGCGGAGTGCCGCAGCTGCCATGCGCCTGCTGCCATGGCATTCGGCAAACAACCCGCCGCGGCAGCCAATGAGCACAAGTCAATGGCCAAGGACGGAACCACTTGCATTGATTGCCACAAGGGGATTGCACATATGCTTCCTCAGGGCAGCTAGTGCCACCCCGCCGCCTTCGCCGTGATGCGCAAAATCGACCTATGCAAGCTTGGCGAGCAGGGCGGTCAACGGATCCTCCAGCGCCATGAGCAGACTCAGGTCGGAGCACTGCATCTTACCGACCATCATGGCGAACGCGGGCTGGAGCCGGCCCGCGCCCAGGGCGAGCAGATTGTCCCATGAGATGGTGATCGTCAAATCGGCGGGCTTGTCCTCATTGGTGACGGCGCCACCGTCGATGAAGACGACGCCATCCTCCTTAAGGTTCAGCTTCAAACTCTTGCCGAGACCCGCGTCGGTGCCAACGGCAACTCGAATTTGAGCGGTGATATCCTGAAGTGTGGGCATGGGCGTGTATCCTTTGGGTGCGGTGTGGGCAAGGTAACGGCAATCACGCTAGTTTATCGCGGTGATTCAGTTGTGAGCACAAAGATCGCGGCAGCGGTGGGATGAGGAGCATCTGAAATGCCCGATAAGCTTGATGCCATTGGCATGGGCGCGGCGACCTTGTCGATGGCGGGACCGAATGTCGCACAGGCCATCGCCGCGCCGCCGAGCAAATGGGATCAGGAAGCCGACGTGGTCGTGCTCGGCTATGGCGGCGGCGGAGCCATCGCGGCCATTGAGGCCGCGGACGCTGGCGCCGACGTTATCGTCTTGGAGAAAAATCCTGCCGATCGCCACGTCTGCAACACCAACGTGTCCGGTGGCATATTCATCAGCCCTACGGACGTGGAGAAGGCTTTCCAATACGTCAGGGCCTGCATCGGCGACACCGTCGATGACATCATGTGCCGGCTCTGGGCGGCGCAGACATCGACCAACAAGGACTACCTTAAAAAGCTGGCCGACAGTGTCGGCGAGCCCTCGGACATGGTCCGGATTGGAGGTGCGGAATTCCACGATCTGCCCGGGGCCGACGGCATCAGCAGCTGGGTTTTGCAGTCCGGCATGGGCGCCAAGATGTTTGAGATCATGGACAAATGCGTCAAGGCGCGGAAGCGCATTCGGGTTGCGTACTCCAGCCCCGGCAAACGGCTCGTTCAGGGTGATGGCCGGGAAATTCTCGGCGTGGTCGCCGAATGTGACGGTAAGGCGATCAACATCAGAGGGCGTCGGGCCACGATCCTGGCGTCGGGCGGCTTCGAGTTCAATGATCAACTCAAGCTGAACGCATTCTACGGCAATCCGCGCCACTTCTACGGCACGGACAGCAACACGGGCGACGGGCTGCTGATGGCCATGGCAGCCGGCGCCGGCCTCTGGCACATGAACTGGTCATCGCAGCATTGCGGCTTTTTCTACAAGAATTTCCCAGTCGGCATGAGCCTCGGCCCCATCACCAGGCCGAGCTATATGATGGTGGATCAATACGGGAGGCGCTACTTCGATGAGAGTTACAATGGGCATTCATCTTATGCCTATCTGATCTTTTTCGATCCGCTCAAGGGTGTGTATCCGCGGATCCCCTCCTACCTCGTGTTTGACGAGCAGGTGCGCACAATGGGAGCGCCGCTTTCACGCAATACTGGCATGGCCGGAGACATCGTCGGCGCGAAAACAGCGAAGTATGGTTATTACTGGAGCACGGATCAGTGCAAGGAGATCGAGCAGGGTTGGATCATGAAGGCCGATACGATCGAAGATCTGGCGCAGTTGATCCGTGCGCGGCAGGGCCCGAACGAATTCGTGGATTACCTGAGCAGCATCAAGATGGAGTCGGGGGTTCTGGCCAATACTGTCGCCACCTTCAATCAGAATGCCCAGCAGCACAAAGATCCGGAATTTGGCCGTCAGGTCCTCGCGCCCATCGTGAAGGGACCCTTTTATGCCACCGAAGTGTGGCCGTGTGGTCCCAACACCCAGGGCGGCCCCAGATTCGACCCTCAGGGCAGAGTGCTCGATGTTTGCGGAAATCCCATTCCGCGCCTTTACAAAGTTGGCGAGTTGGGCTCCATCTACGGCCAGCGCTATCCCGCCGGCGGAGGCAATATTGCGGAGATACTGGCGTTCGGTCGCATCGCCGGACAAAACGCCGCCCAAGAGCGTGCTTGAACGGCCATGGCGCCGGCATACAACCCGCGCAGCGCGGGTGTAACTGACCCAGGCCCGCGAGGCCGGCTCGCGTCTGCCTAATCAGGGGCGCCGAGCGTCCAGCCGCCGTCGATCGAGATCTGCTGGCCCGTGAGATAGGCCGATGCGGGGGACGCAAGGAACAGCGCGAGTCCTTTGATGTCGTCGGGAAATCCGACACGATGCATGGGAATGACCTTGGCCATGGCCTCCTGCACCGCGGGGTTCTGCGCGTGGCCGCCGCCGATGTTGGTGATGAAGAAGCCCGGCGCTATCGCGTTGCAGGTGATGTTGAAGGCGGCGAGTTCCTGCGCCACGCACCGCATGAGGTGCGTGACGCCCGCCTTGGCGGCCATGTACGCGGAGCCGATCGCCGGTTCGCACTGGTACGATGCGACCGAGGAGGTGACGATCAGCCGCCCGGAGCGCTGCGGCTTCATGATCCGCGCCGCGCTGCGCAGAGTCGCAAAGATGCCGTTCAAGTTGATGTCGATCACGCGGCTCCAGCGCTCGTCGGTGTAGGCTTCGAGCGCGCCCTCGGGATTGCGCGGGCGCTGCGCGCCGGCCCAGTTGCCGACAAACCCCGGCCCGGAGTCGACGCCGGCGTTCGCGAACACCACGTCGAGCCGGCCGTGTGCCGTGGCAGCGGTGTCGATCGCCTGGTCGAGCCGCCCATGATCGCGGACGTCGACGACTTCGCCGCGTGCGCTAAAGCCCGATCCGCGCAATCTCGCGGTCTCCTCCTCGACGCGGCGCGCATCCACGTCGAGGAGCGTCACGTTCGCGCCATTCTCGGCAAGCGCCTCGGCAAAGGCGAGCCCGAGACCGCTCGCGCCTCCGGTGACGACGGCGCCATAGCCCTCGACCTTGAACAACCGGTCAATTTTCATTGCTGTTCTCTGCTTCGGATAAATGCCGCCTAGCCGATGTCGACCAGGATCTTCATCCCCTCCTGCCGGCGCAGCCGCTCGAAACCGCGCTCCAGCACTCCTTCGAGCGGGATGGTCTCGACCCAGCCGTCGAGGGGATAACTGCCGCGCGCCATTTCGGCGATCACGCTCGGGAACGCGTTCACCGACATCGCAACTCCGGTGAGCCGCACCTCCGGCATCAGCAGGTCAAAGGGCGGAATCACCACCGGCTCGTGATGAATTGCAACCACGACCGCCGTGCCGTCGACGCGCGTACCGTGCAGCATCGCGTGGAACGCCTTCGGCACCCCGGCCGCATCGACGGATGCGTGTGCGCCACGGCCGCCCGTCAGGTCGCGCACGGCCTCGACCGGATCGCAAGCCGCCGGGTCGATCAATGACTTGGCGCCCAGGCGCGCCAGCGCCGCGCGGCGCTCCGGCGACGGGTCGATGATGATCGTCTCGACGCCGCGGCGGCGCAGGATCAGAAAGACGCCGATCCCGATGGGGCCGGCCCCATGGATTGCAACCGTCTGGCCTGGCTCGACCGCGCAGCGATTCGCCGTATGCCACGCAATGCCGAGCGGCTCGATGAGCGCACCCTGCATCGCGGTCACGCCGGGCGGCAGCCGGTGCGCCATGCGGCGCCGAACGACGGTGAACTCGGCGAGGCCGCCGCCGGCGCGGTTGTAGCCGTGCAGCGCGACCAGCGGACAGTGATTATACTGACCGAGACCGCAGTACAGGCAGCGCCCGCAGGTCTCGAGCGGCTCGACCGCGACCAGATCACCGATGGCGAGATCCTCGACTCCCGCCCCCAGCGCGACGACCTCGCCGCACAGCTCGTGTCCCATGATCACGGGGTTCTTGACGCCCGTCAGCGGATGCGGTGTGTTGCGCGTCGTGAGCGGCCCGTCGTAGTATTCGTGCAGGTCGCTGCCGCAGATGCCGTTGAAGCGCACGCGGAGCTTGACGTCGCCGGGCCCTGGATCGGGCTCCGGCACCGATTCCACACGCAGATCCCGCGGTCCGTGAAAGACTGCTGCACGCACCATAGCCTCCTCTTTTCTCGTATCGGGCCCTACCGATCCCCAGGGGGCTCGATTCAGTGGGCACGGCGAATCGACCCACAGGGAAGCGGCCTCCACGCCGGCTCGCGCAGCTTGATCGCGTGCAGGGCCGATCGCCGCCACCGCCCCGTCAGCCGGGGGCAGTCACCAGCAACTCTAAGTCTTCGAGGCCTCCCAGCACGCGATGCGGCCGCCGATGACCCCTCTCGGCTCGCCAGTCCTTGACCGTGGTCACGCCGCTCAGCACCGCGAACGCATGAGCGCCGGCGCGGCGCGCCATGCCGATGTCGACCTCGGGGTCATCGCCCACCACCGCGATCTCGTGCAGGGGCCGGCCGAGCCGCCGGATCGCAAAGCGCATCGCTTCGCGCGACGGCTTGCCCGTGAGCGTCATCGGCGCGCGCGTCATGTGGCGGATGGCGCCGATGATCGCGCACGAGTAGCCCATCGTCCTGCCCTGCTTGGTCGCGAAGAACGGCACATCGGACGCGGCATAGAGCCGGGCTCCCGCCCAGATCGCGAGGCAGGCGGCCTCGATGCAGCGCATCGTGCAATCCGGGTACCAGCCGACGTACACCGCGTCGATGCCGGCCGCCTCGTGCTGCTCGTTGGGATGCACCACCTCGATGCCTGCGTCGCGCAGCGCCTGCCCGGTGCCCGGCGTACCGAGCACGAGCGCGCGCCGCACCTTCCGGCGCCGCATCAGGTGCGCCGCCACGCTCGAGGGCGTCAGCATCTGCTCATCTCCGACCGGCAACCCATGGGCCCTGAGCTTCGCCGCCTGGGCGGCCGGCGGATAGGCGCTGCCATTCGTGAACACCGCGTAGGGAATCCCGCTTTGCGCGAGCTGCGTGAGGATTTCGGCAGCCCCGGGCAGCACCTCGTAACGGCCGAGCGCTCGGTCGCTCAGGATCAGCGTGCCATCGAGGTCGAACACCAGGCCGGTGATGCGGGGTGACCGTGGTGGACGGGACGCGCGTCGCTTCATGGCGCCGCCAGCGGCTCCGCTCCGTGACGGCGCAGCTCGAGCTTGAGCCCCCGTCCATCGAGGCGAAAGTAATCGAGGTCGCGCCGGGTCGCGAGTTGCCGGATCAAGTTCATCACACCCTCGCTCGACGGTTCGTACCTGCGAGCCGCCGGCCCGGCGGCGATCATGGCATCCACTTGAGCCCCCGGCATCGTAGCCCGGAGGAGGAACTCCTCGTCCGACAGGCCCGCGCCAATCCGCCGGCGCAGTTCAACGATGCTTTCCATGCCAGGCTCCGCCCGCAGCTCGCGCGTGCGCGGATTCGACTCGATGCGGTCGAGCACCTGCGGGTCGATCGGCACCGTGGGCCGGCCGAAGCGGCCGATCGCGTAGCGGATCGCTTCATCCGGAATCACCTTGTACCGCTCGCCTTGGACCACGTTCATCACCGCGAGCGTCATCAGGACCTGGGCGAATGGCGTCATGACGATGGGCCAGCCGAGCTCTTCGCGCACGCGGCCCAGCTCCTCGATCACGGCGTCCTCGAGGTGGGATAGCCGCGCCTCGGCCAGTTGCCGGCGGGTCGTGCCGACCATGCCGCCGGGAAGCTGGTGGCGCAGGTATCGGGCGTCGAACGGTTGCGGCGTGCCGGCGGGCAGCCCCTCAGTGCGCGCCAGCATCGAAAAGTATTCATTGACTTCCAGCAGCGCCTCGTCATCGAGCGGTACCGTGTGTCCGAGGGCGCGAAGGTTGCGAACGGCGCGGCCCGAGTGCGGATTCGAGGTCCCGTCCGCCGCCGCCCCCGAGGCGCACTGCAGCGCCGTGATGCCGCAGGCGGCGGCGTCCATGTAGGTATGCTCGGCGAGACCGATGGTGCAATGCGAATGCAGCTCGAGGGGTTTGCCCCCCAGCACCGCCTGGATCTGGGGGATCAGCGCGCGCGCGCTGGCCGGCGTCAGCAGGCCGCCCGGATCCTTGATGTAGAGCGCATCGACGTCGGGGCTCGACGCAAGCCGCCGTGCGCGCTCGACGAAGTACGCATCATCGTGGATCGGGCTCATCGTGTAAACCAGTGCGACGATGACGGACTCGCCGCCAACGTCCTTGACCATGCGCGCGCAGGCGAGATTGCTGTCGGCGTCGTTCATGGGGTCGGCGAGGCAGAACCGGCGGATGCCGCTGCGCGCGAGCACACGAAACACGAGGCTCATGAACTCCGGGCTCGCGGTCTCCCATGAAATGAAGCGGAATCCGGTCGACATGAACTGCAGCGGCGTGCGGCGCACCGCATCGGCCGTCAGGCGGATCCGCTCCCAAGGGTCCTCGCGCTTGTAGCGGACCGCGACGCCCATGTGCGTCGATGTGGTGAAATCAATTGCCCGAAAGCCCACGCGATCCATCACGGGCGCGATCGTGAGCGTGCGCGGCGTATCGATGCCGAGCGCGCCCCACAGGCATTGGTTGCCGTCGCGCAGGGAGGTCTCGACGATCTGGATCTCAGCCATGGGCCCCCCTCTCGGCGCTGGCGCAGGGCGGCCGGCGTTCGAGGAAGCGCGCCACGAAATCCGTCGTGACGCCGCCGGCGCGAAACTCCGCATCGTCGGTCACGTCGCGCTGGAAACCGATGTTGCTCGCCACACCCTCGATCCGGGTCCCGGCGAGCGCGCCGTGGAGGCGGCGCAGCGCGGTCTCACGGTCGGGGCCATGGACGATCAGCTTACCGAGCAGCGAGTCGTAGAACGGCGGCACATCCGCGCCCGTGCCGATGTGGGTGTCGATGCGCACGCCCTCGCCCTGCGGCCATTGTGCCCGAGTGATGCGGCCCGGACTCGGCCGAAAGTCGGCCGCGGGATCCTCCGCGTTGATCCGGCACTCGATGGCACAGCCGCGATTGATGATTCCCGCCTGGGTGAAACGCAATCCTTCGCCCGCGGCGATCGCGAGCTGCTCGGCGACCAGATCGATGCCGGTCACCGCTTCGGTTACGCCATGCTCGACCTGCAGCCGGGCGTTGACCTCGAGGAAGTAGAACTCCCCGCGCGGCACGTCGTAGATGAATTCGACGGTGCCCGCGCCGCGGTAGCGGACGCTCGCCGCGAGCCGCACCGCCGCCTCGAGCAGGGCGCCGCGCACCCGGTCCGGTAGTCCCGGTGCGGGTGTCTCCTCGATCAGCTTCTGGTAGCGGCGCTGCACGGAGCAGTCGCGCTCGCCGAGATGCAGCACGTTGCCGCGCCCATCGCCCAGTATCTGGACCTCGACGTGGCGCCCGCGGGCCACGAAGCGTTCGAGATACACGCGCGCATCGCCAAAGGCGGCCCCCGCCTCGGCGGAGGCGAGCTGCAAAAGCGCATCGAGCTCCTCGAGCCGCGTGAGGCGCTTGATTCCCCGGCCGCCGCCGCCCCCGGCCGCCTTCACGAGCAGGGGCACGCCGAGCCGCTCCGCCACGGCGTGGGCCTCCTCCGCGGATGAAATTGCAGCGCCCGGAACCACCGGCACGCCGGCCGCCTCGGCGGCCGCACGCGCGCGCAGCTTGTCGCCGAACGCCGCGAGCTGTCCCGGTGTGGGGCCGACGAAGATGATGCCTTTCGCCGCGCACAGCTCCGCAAGCCGCGGGCGCTCCGAGAGAAATCCGTAGCCCGGATGCAGCGCGTCCGCGCCACACCCGCTCGCCGCGTGCACGATGGCCTCGGCATTCAGATAACTGCCGACCGGATGGGCGGGCCCGATGCAAAGCGCGCGGTCCGCGGCCCGGGCTGGCAGGCTATTCCGATCCGCCGCCGACACGCCGATGACGGTTTCGATCCCGAGCGCGCGGCAGGTTCCGATGATTCGCATCGCGATCTCGCCGCGGTTGGCGATGAACAGCCGGCGGATCGGCATCGGTCAGCCGCCGTCCCCGACGCGCATCAGCACGCTGCCGTATTCGACCAGCTGGCCATCGGCCGCGAGGATCTCGGTGATGACGCCCCGCAGCCCGGCGCGCACGGTGTTCATCAGCTTCATGACCTCGATGATGCCGACGACCGTGTCCTCCTCGACCTCGGCGCCCAGATCGACGAACGGTGCGGCGCCCGGCTTGGGCGCTCGATAGAACGTGCCCAGCAGCGGCGCGGCGATGTCGCGGCCGCCGGGGCCCGATGAGGCCGCCGCGGGCGGCGCCGAGGACGCTTGCAGCGCGCGTGATGGCGCATGCGCCTCGGTCGCGAGAGCCTGTGCCCCCGCCTCCGGCGCAGGCACGCCCGGGCCGCGGCCCGAGCGGCGCATCTGCAACTTGACGCCGTTCATCTCGAGGTTGAGCTCGTCGAAGCTCGACTCGTCGATGAGCCTCATGATTTCCGCGATTTCGGCAGCGCTCAATGTCATGGCCGGCCTCCGAACACCGACATCAGATGATGCAGCGGATTCTCGGCCGGCTGAGCGGCCGGCGCCTTCTCCTTGCCCGACCAGACGGTCTCCGGCCGGCTTTGCAGCAGGAGCACACGCTCCGTGCCGTGTTCGATCGCCCACTCGATGTCCTGCGGCTGCCTGTAGTGGCGCTCGATCTTCCGCCCGAGCCCGCGCAGGGCCTGAAGCTGCGCATCGCTCAAGGAGGCCTCGAATTGCCGCGCCGACTCGACGGCGCGCGCGAGCACGCCGCCGCCCTCCGCCGGGACATGCTCGATGGTCTTTCCGGAGATCTCACGGCACTGCACCTCGCCCGTGATCTTCCCGACGACCCAGCGGTCCGGGGTCACCCCGCCGCTCACCACCGCCGATCCGAGGCCCCATGACGCCTCGATCGTGATCACCGAACGATCGCCCGTCGTGGGGCTGCGCGTGAACATCACGCCCGCCGTGCGCGCATCGACCATGCGCTGGATCACCACCGCCATCGCAACGCCGGCCTCCGGCATGCGGTGACGAAGCCGGTAACTCAGCGACTCGACCGAGTAGAGGCTCCCCCAGCAGCGCCGCAGCTTGTCGAGCACCTCCTCGGCCGAGGTCACCCACAGGAACGTGTCCTGCAGGCCCGCGAAACTCGCCGCGGCCGAATCCTCGGTCGTGGCCGAGGAGCGTACCGCGACTACCGCTCCGTGCAAAGGCTCGCCCAATCGTGCGTAGGCGTCTTCAATTTCACGCGTCAGCCCCGGCGGCAATTCGACACTCTCGATGCGCGCGCGCAGCTCCGCGGACAGCGCGCTCACCTCGCCGAGATCGTCGGCCGGCAGCCGTTCCACGACCGAGCGAAATGGCGCCAGCGACTCGAGGTGCGCGATGACGCCCTCGAACGCGTGGGTGCCGACCACGAAGCCGGCCGGCACCTCGACCCCTGCGCGCAGAAGCTCACCGAGACTCCCTCCCTTGCCGCCCACTTGGGCGCGGTCGCCGAGTCCGATGTCGGCGAACCAGTGTATGAAGGGTGGTGTCGTCATCCGCGCCGTTTCCCGCACCTCAGCCCAGTATCGTGACGACGCCGCGGGCACCGTCGACGCGGATGCGCGCACCATCGCGGATGCGCGAGGTCGCGTTGCCGGTGCCCACCACCGCGGGCAGCCCGTATTCGCGCGCCACGATCGCGGCGTGGCTCATCGAGCCGCCGATGTCGGACACCGCGGCGCTGATGCGGTGGAACACCGGCGCCCACGTCGGGTTCGTGACCTGACAGACGAGGATGTCGCCGGGCTTGAGCAGCGAGATTTCCTCGACCGACTTCACGACCCGGGCCGTACCCTCTACGATACCCGGGGACGCGGCAAAACCGCGGATCTCGTTCGAGCGCTCCGCGCTGCCTGCGTTCAGCCAGTTGTCCAGGCTCTCGCGAGTGATGCCCCACAGCATCACGATCGCCGGATCGTCGATCACGTCCGGAATCACGCCGAGCGCGGGCGGCGTCTCGTGTCGCGACCAAGTCGCGATTGCCGCCTTGCGGTCGGCCACGATCGGCGGCCAGTAGGCGGCCCCGCGCGGAGTCGATCCGGTCGACCAGGCGTTCATCAGGTCGATGATCGCGGACTCGAGTTCGTAGTGAGTCAGGTGAAATACGTCATCGGCCGCGGGAAAAAAGCCCGATTCGCTGAGCAGCCTGCCGAAGCGGCGGATCTTGTTGAAGAACAGGTTCGTGTACCAGTGCTCGCAGTAGAACTTGTGGCCCTCGACGTAGGGAAACACGCGGTGCGCGAGCCCGATCATCTGGTCGTACGCGGCGCGTTCGGCGTCGCCTTCGAGGAGCTCGCGGTAATCCGCGATGAGCGCGCGGCGCTCGTCGCGCAGGCGCCCCCCCTGCCGCTCGATCGTCTCGCCGGCGCGCACACTCTTGGCGTAGCTCGGGATGGCCGCAAACGGCATGGTCAGATCGTCGTTCCAGCTGCGATGGTAGTGGTAGAAGCCGTCGCCGACATTGACGTTGAACCAGGGCTCGCGCGCCTTCTCGAGTTCCTCGATCCAGCGCAGGCCCGGATCTCCCGCCGCGCGCAGCGTGGCGAGCACCGTGTCGGCCGAGGCGCCGTCGCGAAAATGGCTGTCGACGTCGAGTTCGACGGCGAGGCGCGCGAGCCGCCGCAGCTCATCGTCCGGACGGAAGATCTCCGCGTCGAAGCCGGCCACCATGCGCGCGATGGTCTGGTCCGTGATCTCCGGGAACGCCTTCTTGCAGAAGGCGAAGAACGTCATGTACGCGCCATAGCCGAGCAGCAGGAACTCGAAATGGTGGTGCCACATCCGGAAGTAGCCTTCGAGCGTCTTCTGGTAGGTCACGAGGAGGTCGTGATTCGACGCGACGCCGCGGCCGGCGTGGACGTTCTCGAGCGGCTCGAGTTCGGGCAGCGATGGATCCGGGAGCGTCCGCGCCTCCTCGATCAGCGCCAGCATCTTCTGCTTCCATTGCGCGTACAGCCTCTCCCAGTTCTCGTAGTAATAGAAGGCGCGCTTTTGAAACTCCTCGGTGCGGCGCGCAATCTCGGCGGGATCGGTGACGGCGTTTCCCCCGATGTAGACCCGGCCGTTGATGATGCGATGGTCGATTCCGAGGGTCGTCGGCAGACAGTGCACGCGCGTATTCGCAGCGCCGAGCGCGCAATACGCCGCCTCCGCCGTGACCATGTCGAACGCACTCATGGGCTCGGGGAAGTGCATCGAGTTGTAGAACCAGAACTTCTTGTCGTCATCCGGCGTGAACTGCACGTGATACGGATAGGCGCCCTGGGCCCGCTCCGTACCCGGGATCACCCGGATGGAACTCGGCAGTGGAAACGACCGTGGCTTCGGTTGCGCATTCATCGAACTGCCCCCCTGCACCCATCGTGGGTCGCTACGTCGCCTAAGTCTAGGCCGTCGGCCGGCTGCGAGCCGGCGCATCCGTGCAGTCTGGATTGATCGCGAGGGCAATCGCCGACCGCCGGCCTCCCAGCGTCCCAAGAAGGAGTTGCTGTCCTGCAGCATTTCCGCCCCCTCCACCCGCGGGGCCCTTCCAGGCTCACGGGCCGGCCCTCCGCTCAATCGGTCCCACCCGCCGCTCAGCCGCCGAGGTCGCTGATGGTGGGGGTATCGGCGCCCGCCGCATCGAGCACCCGCAGGCGCGTCTCGAACTCCGGCAACAACGTCGCGAAGAACCATCGGGCCGTCGTGCACTTCGCCTCGTAGAACGGCTCATCGGCACACCGCGGCCACGCGATGCGCAGGCTTCGCGCCCACGCGTACGCGCCGCAGGCCAATGCGCCCGCGTTGAGATACGGGACTGCGGCTCGCGCGGGAAACTCAGGATCCTTCGCCCCGTAGTCAAGCAGCGTCCGGCTCGCGGCGCCGAACTTGGCCAGCACCTCCCGCAGCCGCCCCGCAATGTCGTCGATTCCCGAGGCCGCGCAGCGCTCTGCCTCGGACTCGAACTCGCGCAGCAGCAGCTCGAGCGCCCGGCCACCGTCGCCCAGGAGCTTCCGCTGCACCAGTTCAAGCGCCTGAATCTCGTTCGTGCCCTCATAGATCATGGCGACTCGCGCGTCGCGCACGACCTGCTCGATGCCTGTTTCCCGGACGTAGCCGTATCCGCCGAAGACCTGCAGCGCCGAACTCGCGATCAAGAATCCGCGCTCGGTGCACGCCGCCTTGCAGATGGGCGTCAGAAATGACACCAGGCGCCCGGCTCGGTCCCGCTCCTTGACGTCCGCGCTGAAATGCTCCACATCGAGGAGATGCGCAACCCAGTACACGAGGGCGCGTTGACCCTCGATCGTCGCGCGCTGATCCAGCAGCAGCTGGCGCACGGGCGCATGGCGGATGATCGGCTCGGCAGCCGATGACCCGGGATCGCGACGGCTGCGCCCTTGGCGCCTGCCCGCGGCGTAGCGCAGCGCATTCTGGTGGGCGAGCTCGGCATTCGCCACTCCCTGAATCGCGACCATCAATCGCGCGCCGTTCATCATGACGAACATGGCTCTAAGGCCCTGATGCGGCAAGCCCACCAGCCAGCCGGCCGCGCCGTCGAAGTGCATGGTGCAGGTGGCGCTGCCGCGCAATCCCATCTTGTGCTCAATGCCGTCGCAATGCACCGCGTTTCGGACCGGGCGCTCGCCGGGAACGACGGCCGGCACGAGGAACAAGGAGATACCCAGGCTCCCCGCGGGCGCATCCGGCAGCCGTGCGAGCACGAGATGCACGATGTTCGGCGTGAGGTCGTGCGCGCCCCCCGATATGAATATCTTGGTGCCCGACAGACGGAATGATCCGTCGCCCGCGGGCTCGGCACGGCATCGCAGCAGCCCCAGGTCGCTGCCCGCCCCCGCCTCCGTGAGGCACATGGTCGCGAGCCACTCGCCGCTGACGATCCGTGCAAGGTACTCGCGCTTGAGCTCGGGTGATGCGCAGCGCTCCAGGCACTCATAGGCCCCGTGCACGATCGCGGGATACATGCTCCAGGCATGGTTCGCCGAAATGCACATCTCGTAGAGCACGACGTTCGCGGTCTGCGGAAGGCCCTGGCCGCCGTGTTCGCGAGCGCAGCACAGGGCCGGCCAGCCGGCGTCCACGAAGCGCGCGTAGGCTGCGCGAAACCCGCGCGGTGTTTGGACCGAGCCCGCATCGAAACGGCACGCTTCCGCATCGCCCGGCGCATTGAGCGGCGCGAGCACATCGGCGGCGAAGCGGGCGCCCTCCTCCAGCACTGCGTTGAACAGCGGCGCATCGACGTGAGCCAGCCCGGGCATCCGCCGCCAGTCTTCGGCTGCGCCGAGCCATTCCTCGATCAGGAAGCGTATGTCGCGCAGCGGGGGTCGATAGTGCAGCATCTGGGAGCCCAACCGGGAATCATGCGCCCATGATATAGGGACGCCGCGCCGCCCGCGCCCCCTGACGGGCGGCGCGGGCGGGCGGTCGCGCGCGGAGGGTCCTAGTTCGGCGCGAGCAGCTGGACCGCGGAGGCCGTGTTCGAGATCGGCACGTGGTACTTGCGCATCACTTCGTGCGCGCGGCCGCCCAGGATGCCGCGGCCGGTGATCCAGTTGAGGATCTCGAGCCCCTGCGTGCCCGACAGTTCGACGATCTCGCGCGCCGTATACTGCGTCAGGCGCATCGGGTCGTTGACCAGCGCGTCGAGGCAGAGCGCGTCGAACTCCGGATTGATGAATCCCGCGCGCTCCCCGTCGAGCTGGTGCGATAGGCCGCCGGTCGAGACGATGACGACCTTCGCATCGCTGCGCCAGCGCGCAATGGCGCGGCCGATCGACTGCCCGAATTTCAGGCACCGCGCCGGCGAGGGCACCGGGTGCTGCACCGTGTTGATCGAGATCGGCACGATGCGCACCGGCGGCCGCTGGTCGGGCCAAAGCAGCTGCAGCGGCACGGTGACCGCGTGATCGATCAGCATCTCCTGGCAGGTGGTCACGTCGAGTTCATCGGCTACCGCGCCCTCGATGATGGCCCACGAGACGTCCTGGTCGCCGGGCACCGGCTCGATGGTCGGTATGCCCCAACCCTCGTCGGCCGATGCGTAGGCCGGCGCCGCGCCAACCGCGAAGGTCGGCATCTTGTCGAGGAAGAAGTTGAGTCCGTGATCGTTGTACACGAACACCGCGACGTCGGGGCGCTGCTGCGCCAGCCATTCCCGCACCGGCGGAAACCCGTCGAACAGCGGTTTCCAGTACGGATCCTGCTGCAGGCGCTTGGCGATCGCGCCGCCGATCGCCGGCACGTGCGAAGTCGATATCTGGCCGATGATCTCAGCCATGGGGAAGCTCCTTCCGGGTGACGGGCTCGCTGTACCGCCCGTACGACTGCAGCCGGTCCTTGAATTCCTTGACGGTCATGTTGGTCTGCTGCGCCCCCAGGTCCTGGACGCCGAGTCCGAAGATGCCGGCAAACTTCGCGAGATAGTAGACGTTGCCCCCCGCGGCGATCAGCTCGAGCACATTGCGATTCTTCACCGCCCGCTTCTGCTCCGCGTTCAGTCCGTAGCGCGCGCAGTACGCATCCTCGTCGGCCTTGAACGCCTCCCGGTTGCGGGCATCGTTGAACGAGTAGCACATCTTGTTGAGTGCATATCCCTTGCGCGCCGCGGCCCCGTCAAAGATATGGGTCCCGGGTATGGGTGCCTCGGCCATAGCGGTCTCCCTCCGTTGCCAGATCTCCCCTGTATAGGCGCAAAGGGCGCGCGAATGAAGTCAAATCTGCGATCGTTGCTATCAGCTTCTGCTATAAGCTGCCTCCATGGAGAATCTGCGCAGGCTGCGGGCCTTCGTGGCGGTATGCGACTGCGGCAGCGCGGCGCGGGCGGCGGGGCGCCTGCACATGTCGCAGCCGGCCGTGTCGGCGGCCATCGCCGCACTCGAGCGGTGGGCCGAGGTGCCGCTATTCATGCGCGGCAATCGCGGCATGACGCCGACGGCGGTCGGCGAACGGTTGGCTCACCGCATTCGTGCGGCCTTGCAGCATGTGGATGGCACGGCAGCTTTGCTGCTCGGCGATGGGCCGGCGGCCATGCGGTGGCAGCGGACCGTTACCGCGGTTCAGCTGAAGGCACTGCGCGCCCTTGCCGAGACGCGCGGTATGTCCTCCGCGGCACGTGCGCTCGGCATCAGCGAACCGAGCGTGCATCGGGCGATGCGCGGCCTGGAAGCGAGCGTCGGTCTATCGCTGTGGCGCTGGGCGGGATCGTCGCTCGAGCTGTCGCGGGAGGCGCTGCCGCTGGCACGCGCCGCGAACCTGCACGCCGGCGAGTTGCGGATGGGCTTCGAGGAGGTGCGCGAGCTGCGCGGGGAACTGGACGGACGGATCCTGGTCGGTGCCCTGCCGATGCCGCGGTCGACGTGGCTGCCGGCCGCATTGACCGCGACGCTGCGCGAGTTTCCGCGCGCCCGAATCGAGGTGATGGATGGACCTTACGAGAATCAGCTGAGCGCCTTGCGCGACGGCCGGATCGATGCGCTGCTCGGTGCGCTCCGGCTCCCGGGACCGGGTAGCGACATCACGCAGGAGGCCCTGTTCGAGGATCCATTGTCGATCGTGGTTCGAGCCCGGCATCCGCTGACCGCTCCGGCGGCGTGCCCGTCCGGCAAGCCGACCTCGGCGCAGCTGCGCTCGCTGTCGTGGCTGCTGCCGCCGCGGCCGACGCCGGCCCGCCAAGTCTTCGAGCAGTTCATGGCCGCGCAAGGTGCGGGCCCCGCGCAATGCGCCGTCGAGTGCAACTCACTGGTGACGATCCGTGCGATGTTGCTGCAATCCGACTACGCGGCGCTCATTTCGGCCAAGCAGGTCGAGTTCGAGCGCCAGGTTGGCAAGTTGCGCGTTCTGGGACCGCCCATACCCGGCACCGCCCATCCGATCGGGCTCGCGATGCGGCGTAACTTCCGGCCGACATCCCTGTTCAGCCGCTTCCTGGCCAACGTGCGCCGCCATGCTGCCGTCTTCGTTGACCCTGCGCAGACCAATTAGTATGCTCCACGTACAATAGCCGGGCTTAACCGTCTGCACGTCAGTGCGCCCTTTTGGAGTTGGAGGACATCGACATGGCCAGCCCAGAGCCGATCGCTTCGAGTACCGATTCTTTCGCCCAGCTGGAATATTCCCCGGCGGCCAAGCGGTCGTTGGCGCGCAAGCCGGCACTCTTTATTAATGGCCAATGGGTCAACTCGACCCATGGAGCGACCCTGGCGGTCGAGGACCCCTCGACCGGCAAGGAGATCGCGCGCATCGTCGATGCGTCGGATGCGGACGTGGATCGTGCCGTCGCGGCGGCTCGCGCGGCATTCGATGACGGCCGCTGGTCCGACATGGCCCCGGGCAAGCGCGAGCGCATCATCAACAAGCTCGCGGACCTGATCGAAGCACACGCCGCGGAGTTTGCCGAACTCGAGGCCATCGACAACGGCAAGCCGGTCGGCATGGCGACGGTGGTGGACGTTCCGGGCGCGGTCGACCAGCTCAGGTACATGGCCGGGTGGGCCTCCAAGCTCGGCGGCGAGACCATGCAGCCGCTCGCGATGCCGCGCGGCACCGTTTTCTCGTATGTGTCCCGCGAACCGATTGGAGTGGCCGCGCAGATCGTGCCATGGAACTTCCCGCTGCTGATGGCGACCTTGAAGATCGCGCCCGCGTTGGCGGCCGGCTGCACACTGATTCTCAAGCCCGCCGAGCAGACATCCCTGACGGCGCTGCGCCTTGCCGACTTCGTGGCCGAGGCGGGATTCCCCGCCGGCGTGATCAACGTCGTCACGGGCAACGGCCACACGGCCGGCGACCGGCTGGTGAAGCATCCGGACATCAACAAGGTGGCGTTCACCGGTTCGACCGAGGTCGGCAAGATCATCAACCGCAATGCGACGGACACTCTGAAGCGTGTGACCCTCGAACTGGGCGGCAAGTCGCCGGTGGTCATCATGCCGGACGTCAACGTCGAGGAAGCCGCGGCGGGCGCCGCAGGGGCCATCTTCTTCAACTCTGGGCAGGTATGCATCGCCGGATCGCGCCTGTTCGCCCATCGCTCGATCTTCGACAAGGTGATTGCGGGAATATCCGCGGCGGCGGGTTTCTGGCGGCCGCGTCCCTCGCTGGACCCGCAGGGCCACATGGGTCCGCTGGTGTCCAAGGATCAGTTCGACCGTGTGATGGGATACATCGAGGCGGGCAAGCGCGACGGCGCGTCGGTGGCGGTGGGTGGCGACTCGCCCTCCTCCAGCGGCTACTACGTCAACCCGACCATCCTGGTCGACGTCAAGCCCACGATGAGCGTGGTGCGCGAGGAGATCTTTGGGCCGGTGGTGGTGGCGCAGCGTTTCGATGATCTCGATGAGGTCGCCAGGCTCGCGAACGATACCGCCTACGGCCTCGGTGCCGGAATCTGGACGCGCGACGTCTCGGTCATGCACAAGCTGGCGTCGAAGATCAAGGCCGGTACGGTGTGGGGCAACTGCCATGCGCTCATCGATCCGGCGCTGCCCTTCGGCGGGTTCAAGCAATCGGGCTTTGGCCGCGAGCAGGCGCGGCAGGGCATCGAGATGTACACCGAACTGAAGACGGTCATCATCAAGCTCTGAGATCGAAACCCAGGTGGCGCGCGGACCGCGAAGGTGCGCGCCCCGCTTGGGCGAGGGCAGAGGGCGAATTCACCTGGATGACGTCCCGTAGCCGGTCGTTCGCACGGTAGCTGGGTCACTTGTCTTGCGGGTTCCAGAGTGCCACCAGGATTGGCAGCACGTGAGGCCGAAGCTTGACCGGCACCGGACGCAGCAGCGCGGCCTCGCAGCGCGCCACGACGGCGCGCGCCCGGGCGAGCTGGGACCGGCCCTCGGCAGTGAGCCTGAGCGCATGCGAACGCCCGTCCACCCGCCGGCGGGCCATGAGACCGCGATTCTCCAGCCGGGCGACGATGGGCACCATGTTGGCACGCTGTATGTCGAGCACGCCGCCGGCCCGGCTCGGGGTGATCCCGGGTGTGGCGTCGACCAGGAGCATCAGTGAGACGTCGACATGCCGCAGGCCGAGCGGCGTCAGCTGCTCGTTGAGCCGCGCGAGCGCGGCGGCCGATGCGCGCCGCAGCACGTAGCCGGGCAGCTGCGTCAGCGGGTCGTGCATGGGATTGCCTCTGCGTTGCCGAATTGGGCCGCTCCGGGTAAACTGTTATGTACTATAGCATTCCGTGCCGGCCACTGTTGATCGAACGCCGGGCCGGCCGGGCGCCCGGCGGTGTTAGGAGGTGTCATGAGCGAGCGAGCCGAAGCGGACACCGTCGCATGCAACGTGCGCGACGGCATTGCCTGGGTCAAATTCAACCGTCCCGCGAAGCGCAACTGCATGAGCCCCAAGCTCAATCGACAGATGCTGCGCGTCCTGACCGAACTCGAGTTTCGCGGCGACGTCGGCGTGCTCGTGCTCGCCGGCGAGGGGTCCGCCTGGTCCGCGGGCATGGATCTCAAGGAATACTTCCGGGATACCGAGGTCCTCGGCATGAAGGGCGTGCGCCAGTCGCAGCGCGAGGCCTATGCGTGGTGGGAGCGGCTGCGCTGGTTCCAAAAGGTGACGATTGCGATGGTCAACGGCTGGTGCTTCGGCGGCGCCTACGGCCCGCTGTTCGCCTGCGATCTCGCGTTCTGTTCGGACGAAACCCAGTTCGGCCTGTCGGAGATCAACTGGGGCATTCTTCCCGGCGGCGGCGCGACGAAAGTCGCCGTCGAGCTGATGCCGATGCGCAAGGCGATGTACCACGCGCTGCTCGGCGACAACCTCGTCGGTAAGGAGGCCGCTGCGGCGGGGCTGGTGAACGAGTCGGTGCCGGCGGAGCGGCTGGAGGCGCACGTGACCGAAGTGGCCCAGAAGCTGCTCAAGAAGAACTGGGACGCTCTCAAGGCCACCAAGGATGCGGTGCGCCGCGTGCGCGAAATGACCTATGACAACGCCGAGGACTACCTGATCCGCGCGCAGGAAGCGCTCAATTGGCACGACAAGACGGACGGGCGCCACGAGGGCATGAAGCAGTTCCTGGACGACAAGACCTATCGGCCCGGTCTCGGCGAGTACGACAAGTCCAAGGCCGCGCCAAAGCCGTAGCCTCGAGGCCCGTACGCGTCGCAGCAATGTGCGCACGGCGGCGCTCGCCAAAATCTGCGTCGCGGCTGACCCTCCGCGTACGGCAGGCCCTCAGCGGGGTTTGGGTACGCGGACCCCCGTCAGCGCCAGCGCCGACATCAGCGATCCGATCGCCATCAAGGCCGCAACCACGGGCAGCCCGAATCCCGCCTGAAACAGGTAGCCGGCGATGACGGGCGCAAGCGTCGCGCCCCCGCGGCCCAGGCCGACCGCGAAGCCCGTGCCGCTCGCGCGCACGTGCGTCGGGTAGACGCGCGCCAGCAGCAAGTAGAATCCGGCGACGCCGGAATTGGTGAACAGACCCACCACCGCGACCGTCGCTGAAAGCGATACGATGTCCGGCGCCCCGCGGCCAAACCACGTGATCATCGCAAACGCGCCCAGCAGCACGATGATGGTGAGTTGCTTGAGACCCACCCGCGTCGCGATCAGCCCGAACAGAACGCCGCCGGTCGCGCCGCCGATGTTCGCCCAGGTGAGCACGGCCGCACCGGCCGTCGGCGCGAATCCCATGTCGACCACGATCTTCGGCACCCATTTCAGGATGAAGTAGAAGCTCGTGATGTGAGCGAAATAACCGAACGTCGTGAGGATCGTGGTGAGCAGCAGCCCGGGCTTGAAGATATCCAAACCTGAGCCCCGGTCATCTGGATGAGGATCGCTCAGCTGCGTGATGCGCGCATGCCCGAAGCGGGCCAAGGTCCGGTTGATCTTGTCGAGAGCCCCGGCCGGGCGCCGCCGATCGAGGAACGCCACGGTTTCGGGCACCAGCAGCCAGACGACGGGCAGGAATAGCGCGGTGGCCACGGCGCCGTAACCGAAGATATCGTGCCACGTGGCGCGGGCCAGCAGCCGCTGCACAAACAGGCCGCCCAGCACGCCGCCGACGGGGTACCCGATCACCATCAGCGACATGGCCAAATTGCGCCAGCGTAGGCTGGAAAACTCGGCCGCGGTGGCATTGATCGCCGCCAGCGTGCCGCCGATCCCGAGCCCGGTCAGCACCCGCCACGCAAGCAGTTCCGCCACTGCCGTCGAGTGAGCGGCGCCAAACATGCCGGTCGCCATCGCGATCAGGCAGCCGAGCAGCGTCGGCCGCCGACCGACCTTGTCAGCGACGCCGCCGAGCAGCACCGACCCGAGCGCCATGCCGATCTGTTCGATGGACAAAACCCAGCCAAGAGTCCCCTTGTCGATATGCCAGTCCCTGGCGATGCCGGGCGAGGCGAAGCTGATGGACAGCACGTCGAAACCGTCCAGGGAATTGAGGCCCACGGTCACGAGCACAACCAGCCACTGCCAAGGGCTCATCGGATCCCGACCAATAATCGTTTCCGGGTCCGTGCCCCCCATGTTGCCCGCTCCCACGCGCCTCCCCTGACTTGAATTCTACTCGTGAATGCGGGTCAATAGCTCGATGAGCTTGGCCACTTCCTTGTCGGTGAACCGCGATTTCAGCCAATCCTCATGTTTGCGAATCGCCAGCTTGGCGGTCCTCAGGGCCGCGCGGCCCGCGGGTGTGAGCGTCAGCGCCTGCTTGCGCCGATCTTGCGTCGACTTCGTGCGCACCAGATAGCCCCGCGCCTGCAGGCGGTTGACGATCGCCATGGTCGTGGCGCGGTCCATGCGCATGCGCTGCGCCAGGCCCGTCTGGGCGATATCCCGGTGGTCGTTGACCAGCCACAGCACGGAAACCTGCTTCTGCGTCAAATCGAGATCCGCGAAGGTTTCGGCGAAGTGCCGGTAAACGGCGCCGTGGGCGAGCCGAATGTGAAAGCCCACGATGTTGCGGATCGCGCCGATGTCCTCGTCACCGGCAACATGCGGGGTCGTTATGCTGAGAAATTCTTTTTGCCGGTGGGGCATCGCGCTACCCAGTGTCTTTTTGTTAGTGTAACTTACAAACCACGGAGGCAGGATTGATTATGGCCCAGTTCCCGCTGAATGGCGGCATGAAGGCGTCGTAGCGATGCGCATCAACGCGCTCGATCACGTCAACGTCATCGCCGGGGATCTCGAGGCGACAGCGCGCTACTATTCGGAAGTGTTCGGCCTGGAGCGCCGCGACGCCCCTCCGCCGTTGACTCCGGCCAATGCGCAGTGGATGTACGACGGCGAGGGACGGGCGATCATTCATGTGAACAGCGTCGACTGCCCGCGCCACTACGAGCGCGACGTACGGCCTGGCCCGACCGGCGCATTGCACCACGTGGCGCTCAACTGCAGCGGCTGTGATGAAACGCTGGCGCGGCTCGATGCGCGCGGGCTCGAGTACCGCGTGAATTGGGTCGCGGCGATCGGCCTGCGGCAGGTGTTCACGCTCGATCCAAACGGCGTGCTGTTCGAGCTCAACTTCTTCGCCGGCTGATCGCGGGTGCTCACCGCTCTTCGTCAGCGAGCGTGCGTGCGCCAGCCTTCCTTGTAGGTCTCGCGGGCGACGCGGCTGTAAGGAATCGGGCTCACGATTACACGAACCTCGATCTGCTGGTGCGGCTCGACCGTGGTCTTCGCCGTACCGCCGTTCTCCTCGCCCCACACGACGCGCAACTCCGTGCCGATGGGAATGTCGGGACGGATGGTGGCGAGGCTGAGCGCCTGCTTCTCGTTGTAGCTGTAGCCGGTGAACATCGACAGGCCCACGGTCTGACCGCCCGCATCGACGACGCGGTCATAGTTCGACGACGCGTAATTCGCGAGCGGAACATCGAAGAACTTGTATTGCTCGCCGTCCGGGTTGAACAGCGACGCCATGATCTTCGCCATGCCGTCCGGATTCCATGCGAGTGTGACCTTCTTGCGCTGCGCTTCCGGCTTCATCGCCGCAAGCGCCTCGCGGCCGTGGAACTCATGGTCGAATCGGATGAAGGAGCCGTAGCCGAGCTCCCAAGGGTTCAGGTAGTAGTCCTCGATCTTTTCCGACACGAAACTGCCGCCGATCGAGCCGGTGGCTTCGTAGCTATCGGGGCCCAGCCACTGGCGGTACGCCCTGAGCTTGTCGCCGGTGTAGATCGCCGGCAGCGGCGAGGGGATCCACCCCGATTCCAGCGTGTTCGACGGATACGCCCGGCTGCCGCACGGCAGCAGCCCAAACTCCTTGCCCGCTTCGTGGATGGCGGCGCGGATTTCGTCCTGTTCGGCGTACGGGCCCCAGATCTCGAGGCCCGGTGCGCCGGACATCCCGTGGCGCAGGGTGCGCACCGTGCGGCCCGCAATGTTCATCGTGGACATCTGGAAGAATTTGAGCTGTTCGAGCGGGCCGCCGTGCAGCTTCTCGATCACCGCCCAAGCTTTGGGGCCCTGCATCTGGAAGCGCCAAACCGTGCGCGACACGGGCTTGCCCATTGGGCGCATCGGCGAGCGGTCATCGTGCTCGATGGAGAGGCTGTAGCCGCCGGTCGCGGCGTGGAACCTGAGCCAGTTCGCGGCCGGCGCCCGGCCCACGTAGACGAACTCCTCCGGCGCGAGGTGGAAGATGATGCCGTCGCCGATCACATGGCCATAGGGCGTCGCCGCGACGTACTGTTTCGCGCGGTTCACCGCAAACCCTTGCATGGAGTTGATGGCCGTATCGCTCAGCAGCTTCAGCGCATCCTTGCCGCGCAGATAAAGGTTGACCATGTGATGCGTCTGGTCGAAGAGCACGGCGCTGTGCTGCCACGCCCACTGCTCGCTGCGCCAGTTGCTGAACTCGGGCGCGACCACCGGGTACACATATGCGCCCAGTTGCGAGTTGCGCAGCAACTGCACGGTATTGCCGGATGCTGCCAGAATTTCCTCTAAGTTACGCGCGGCCATGGATGCTCCCCCGAACGGACAACACTGATGAAAAGCGCCCGGTATCATAGCCAAATTTGTATGTAATACAAACAATTTGACCGGCTCGGCCCGCGGCTGCCGGCGGCCGCCCGATCCCGAACCCTACCCTCGATGCGCGATCACCACCTTGCCGAACAGGTCGGCCGAGGACTGATACGCATAGGCCGCCTTGGCATGGTCGAAATCGAAGACCCGGTCGATCACCGGCTTGACGCCATGCAGATCGACGAAGGCGTTGAGCTCGCGCGCCATGGCGGCGGACCCCACGAAGATGCCGCGCAAGCTGGCTCCCTTGACCATCAGCGCCATCGGATTCGCATCGCCCTCCCGGGATAGCACACCGATCAGCGCGATCTCACCGCCGAACCCCACCGCCTGGATCGACTGCCCCAGCGTGCCAAGGCCGCCCACCTCGACCACATGATGGATCATTCCACCGGCAATCTCGGCAGCCTTGGCGCCCCAGTTGGGCTCGGATTTGTAATTGATGGTCACATCCGCGCCTAGTGCGCGCAGCCGCGCGAGTTTCTGCTCGCTCGAGGACGTCCCTATGACGAGCGCACCGACAGCCTTCGCCAGCTTGAGCGCGAGCAGCGACACGCCGCCGGTTCCGATCAGGAGCACCGACTGGCCGGCGGCGAGTGGCCGCAATCCTTGAGTCAGGGCATTCCAAGCGGTCACCCCGGCGCAGGGCAGCGTCGCCGCCTCCTCGAAGCTTAGAGCTCGGGCGAGCTTGACCACGCCGCTCGCAGGCAACGCGACATATTCCGCAAGCATCCCCTTGGCCGGCGGCGCTCCCAGCGCGTCGCCGAAGGCGGGTGTCGGCGGCCCGTCCTGCCAGCCCTGGAAGAAAGTGCCCGCGACTCGGTCCCCGATGGCAAATCCCGTGACGCCGCTGCCCAGCGCCTCGATGACGCCGGCACCGTCGGACAGAGGCACACCGGCGGCGGCAACGCGGCCGCCAAAATACAGGCCCCTTGGGATCAGCTGATCGCGGTAATTGAGCGAGTTCGCGCGTACGCGGACCAACACCTCACCGGGCCCGGGATGGGGCTTCGGCATGTCCACGAGTTCGAGCTGCTCGATCGAAGCACAGCCGGCCGGCACGCGCCACGCGCGCATGGTCCCGGCGCTCATCGTGCCTGCCCCGTCGAGGTCCTCAGTCCGAGCACCCGCGCTGCGTTATCCTTGAGGATGCCCGGCAGCACCTCCTCCTTGAAGCCGGCCTGCCGCGCCGCCTCGATCCAGCGGTCGGGACGGATCAGTGGGAAATCGGAGCCGAACATCATCTTGTGCCGGAGCGGCCCATTGGCATACTGGATGATCTGCGGCTGGAAGTATTTCGGGCTCCAGCCCGACAGATCGATGAACACGTTGTCCTTGTGCAGCGCCATGGACAGGCTCTCGTCGACCCACGGCCAGCTCGGGTGCGCGAGAATGATCTTCATGTCCGGAAAGTCGACCGCGACGTCGTCGACGAGCATCGGTTGGCCCCACTTCAGCCGGACACCGCCGCCGCCGCGCATGCCGGTCCCCATGCCCGAGTGGCCGGTGTGGAAGATTGCCGGCAGCTTGTGCTCCCCTATCACTTCGTAGATCGGGTATGCGATGCGGTCAGCGGGATTGATGTCCTGCATGATGCTGTGAAATTTGAAACCGCGCACGCCGTGCCGCTCGATGAGATCGCGGGCCTCGCGCGCGCCCATCCGGCCCTTGCGTGGATCGATCGAGGCGAATGGGATTACGATGTCGGCGTTCTGCGCCGCGTACTCGGCGATCTCGTAATTGCTTACGCGCTTGGCGCCGATGCTGCTTTCGCAGTCGACGGTGAAGAGGCAGAAGGCGATCTGCTGTGCGCGGTAGATCTCGATGATCTCCGGGATCTTCGGCCGGGCCCGCGGGGCCTTGAAGTAGGTCGACGCTGCGTCGAAGAAGCGGCCCATGACCGGGTCCTCGGGGTCGTGGCACGAGATCTCGGCATGCACGTGCACGTCGATCGCGTGGATGCGGGCGAGGTCGATCATGACGCGCTCCGCGCGCGCTGCCGCAACGACGCGGCATTCGGCTCCCATGGATACAGGGTCACATCCGCCATTGAACTCCCCTCGATTTTGTAAGCGTTGCATACCATCCCGGCAATCATCGGGTCAAGCGTCTCGCGCTTGCTGCGCCGCATACAACCCGGTGAGGCAGCGGGGCCGAGACCGTCCTGCCGCGGCGTGGGGGGCGGGTTCCCTGCGCATCGACTGGAGATGCGCTGCCGTGTACGCTTTTGCTCGCCTCCTCAGCGAGAATGAATCGATGATCACTGCCGGGACCCATCCAGCCGTGCGCGAAGGCGACGTCCTGTGGACGCCGAACGCCGAGCGCATCGCACACGCGAACGTGACGCTTTTCAGCCAATGGCTGCAGAAGCACCGCGGCCTCGAGTTTGCGGACTACCAAGCACTATGGCGTTGGTCGGTGACGGACCTTTCGGCCTTCTGGGGCGCGTTGTGGGATTATTTCGGGGTCCGCGCGTCGCAGCCCTACGAGCGGGTACTTGGGGCGCGCACGATGCCCGGCGCCGAGTGGTTTCCGGGTTCCCGCCTCAATTACGCCGAGAACGTCCTCAGCCGCGCGCAGCCCGGGGCGGCGCTGCTGCACATGAGCGAGACGCGCCCTCTGGCCGAGTTGACCTGGGAGGACCTCGCGGCGCATGTACGCGTGCTGGCGACCGAATTGCGCGCACTCGGCGTGCGCCCGGGCGACCGCGTCGTCGCATGGATGCCGAACATCCCGGAGACCATGGTCGCCATGCTCGCCGCCACGGCGATCGGCGCGATCTGGGCCTGCTGCTCCCCCGACTTCGGGGCGCGCGGGGCGCTCGACCGGCTCGCTCAACTCGACCCGACGGTGCTCTTCTGCGTGGACGGCTACCGGTACGGCGGGAAGGAATACGACCGGCGCGAAGAACTCCAGCGCATCCGCGGTGAGTTGCGCGGACTGAAGCACGTCATTCACCTGCCCTACCTGCGCAAGGACGGCAGCGTCGAAGGGGCAACACCCTGGCAAGAGGTTCTCGCGCGTGCGCCTGTCTCCGCGGCCGAATTTCGCTTCGAACAGGTTCCGTTCGGTCACCCGCTCTGGATCCTCTTTTCCTCCGGCACGACCGGCCTGCCGAAGCCGATCGTGCATGGACATGGAGGCATCCTGCTCGAGACCCAGAAAAACGGCATCTTCCATTTCGATCTGCATCCCCGCGACCGGCTGTTCTTCTTCACGACGACGGGCTGGATGCTGTGGAATTTCGTCGCCAGCTCGCCCCTCGCGGGCGCCATTCCGGTTCTCTACGACGGTCACCCGGCTTTTCCGCAGCCGGACATCCTGTGGAAGCTGGTGCAGGACGCGCGCGCGACGCTGTTCGGCGCGAGCCCGACCTACGTCGAGCAGCTCGCACGGGCCGGAATCGTGCCCGGTGATCGCTACGACCTCGATGCGCTGAAGAGCGTCACCCTGGCGGGATCGCCCGCGACTCCCGAATCCATGGCCTGGTTCTACCGCAACGTGAAGCAGGACCTGTGGGTTGCGAATGGCAGCGGCGGCACGGATTGCTGCACCGGGTTCGTCGGCGGTGTTCCGACGCTGCCGGTGCGCGCCGGGGAGATTCAGGCCCCCTCGCTCGGCGTCTCGGTCAAGGCCTTCAACGAGCGCGGCGAGAGCGTCATCGACGAGGTCGGCGAGCTCGTGATCACCGAACCCATGCCGTCGATGCCGCTCAGGTTCTGGAACGACGACGGCGACCGCCGCTATCGCGAGACGTACTTCGAGGACTTCCCCGGCGTATGGCGCCACGGGGATTTCTTCAAGATCAATGCCCGGGGCGCGTGCTTCGTGCTCGGGCGCTCCGATGCCACGCTCAACCGCCATGGCGTGCGCATCGGGACGGCCGAGATCTATCGAGCGCTCATGCAAGTCCCGGGCGTCGAGGACGCCCTGATCGTCAACCTGGACCTGCCGGATGGCGGGTTCTTCATGCCGCTGTTCGTGCAGCTCGACCCCGGCGCCGTGCTCGACGACGCCCTCGCTGCGAAAATTCGCGAGCAACTGCGCCGCGAGTACACGCCGCGCCACGTCCCCGACAAGATCTATGCGGTTCCCTCGATACCGCGCACGCTGACCGGCAAGAGGATGGAAGTGCCGGTCCGCCGGATCCTGATGGGCGTGCCCGCCGACAAGGCGGCGAATCGCGCCGCGATGGCGAACCCGGAGGCGCTGGACTATTTCATCGATTACGCGGCCCGCCAGTCCGACTACGACCTGCATGCGAAGTGATGTGAGGCTGCACGATCGGACGCGGCGGCCGAGAGCCGCTCGAGATGGCTGAGAAGCAGAGGCTGTTGCTGCTCCCCGGCCTCCTGTGCGACGCCGATGTCTGGGAGCCCGTGATCGCCGCGCTCGACGGCGCAGTGGCCTGCCGCGTGCCCGACTATCGCAATGCGACCTCGATCGGCGCGATGGCGGAGCGCGTGCTGCGCGGTGCCCCGGCCCGATTTGCCCTCGCCGGCCACTCGATGGGCGGGCGGGTTGCCCTCGAGATCGCGAGGCGCGCGCCGGAGCGCGTCGCACGCCTGGCCCTGCTCGACACCGGCTATCAGGCGCGCGCAATCGGCGCAGGCGGCGAGGAAGAAGCGCGCCAGCGGCAGCGGCTCGTCGACCTCGCGCGCAGGCAGGGCCTGCGCGCCATGGGCGAGGAATGGCTCCTCGGGATGGTGCACCCGGACAGGATCACGGACCGCGCACTCATGGACCGCTTGCTCGCGATGATCGAGCGCCAGAAGTTCGAGGACTACCAGGGTCAGATCCGTGCGCTCCTGGAGCGGCCCGATGCATCGCCGGTGCTGGGCCGTATCGGATGCCCAACACTCATCGCCTGCGGACGCCAGGACGTATGGAGCCCGCCGGCGCGGCACGAACAGATGGCCGCTCTGATCTCGGGCTGCCGCATTGAGGTCTTCGAAGAGTGCGGACACATGTCGACGCTCGAACGACCGGATGCCGTCGCCGCATCGTTGCGCCGCTGGCTCGAATGACGGTACGCTGATCGGATGCCGCTCAACAGGGGTCGCGAGGAATCCGTTTAATGGCTATCATCGTTCCACCCGCATGACCGTGCGCGAGGCCGTGTTCGACCTGCTGCGTGCGTTCGGCGTCACGCGGATCTTCGGCAATCCGGGGTCGACGGAACTACCCATGTTCCGTGACTTCCCGCGGGACTTCCGCTACGTGCTGGGTCTGCAGGAATCGATCGTCGTGGGCATGGCCGACGGCTACGCGGCGGCGAGCGGCGGCCCGGCCTTCGTGAACCTGCACTCGGCGATCGGTGTCGGCCACGCACTCGGCGGCATCTTCACGGCGTTCCGGAACCAGACACCCTTGGTGATCACTGCCGGCCAACAGGCACGTTCGATTCTCCCATTCGAGCCCTTCCTGTACTCGGAACAGGCGACCAACCTGCCGAAGCCCTACGTGAAGTGGAGCTGCGAGCCGGCGCGCGCCGAGGACGTGCCGCTTGCAGTGGCGCGCGCCTTCTATGCGGCGATGCAGCCGCCGCGCGGACCGGCGCTGGTCTCTGTGCCCGTCGACGACTGGGATCGTCCTTGCGAGAGCGTCAAGCCGCGCGAAGTCAGCCGCGTCGTCCTCGGCGATCCCGCTCTGCTCGCGCGCGCCGCCGCATCGATGAACCGCGCGCGCCAGCCGGTCGTCGTCGTGGGTGCGGGCGTTGCACGTGACAAGGCCTGGCAGGAGACCGTCCTGCTTGCGGAGCGCCACCAGGCGCGCGTCTGGGTGAGCCCGCTCAGCGCCCGCAACAGCTTCCCCGAGAATCACCGGCTGTTCGCCGGGTTTCTACCGGCCAATCGTGCGCGAATCGTCGAGTGCCTGCGTGAGGCCGATTTCATTCTCGTGATCGGGGCGCCCGTATTCACGTATCACATGGAGGGCAGCGGCCCCCACATTCCCGAGGGCGCGAGCCTGGTGCAGCTGGTTGACGAACCCGGCATGGCGGCTTGGGCGCCCGTCGGCCTCGCAATCGTCACGAGCCTGAAGCTCGGCGTTCAGGCATTGCTCGACCAGTCGGCGCCGGGGCCGCGGGCCGCCCCGCCCTCGTGGGAACGTGCCCCGGCCCAACCCCCCGACCGGCTCACGGACCGCTACCTGCTGCAGCGGATAGCGGCGCTGCGCCCGCCCGGCAGCATCGTGGTCGAGGAGGCGCCCAGCAGTCGCGGATCGATGCACGATCACCTGCCGATGTTCGAGCCGGACACATTCTTCACGTGTGCGAGCGGCGGCCTCGGGCATGGGCTGGCGGCGGCGGTCGGTGTGGCGCTGGCGCGCCCGGAGCGCAAGGTCATCGCCCTGCTCGGCGACGGATCCGCGATGTATTCGATCCAGGGCCTGTGGTCGGCCGCCGAGCTCGGGCTGCCGGTCGTGTTCATCATCATCAAGAACGGCGGCTACGACGCCCTGACGGAGTTTGGGGCGCTGTTCGGCATGCCGGACCTTCCCGGACTGAAGCTGCCTCACATCGACTTCTGCGCCCTCGCGCGCAGCCAGGGTGTGGCCAGCCGGCTCGTCGAGCAATGCGCCGAGCTCGACGGCGAGCTGGTCGCTGCATTCCACGCCGCCGGGCCGACGCTGATCGAGGTGGCGGTGACACCGGGCAGCTAGCGCTTTGGTTCTCGAGCCGCCTCCGGCAATTTCCCGTTCGCGTATGTGGCCGTCGCGCAACGTCGTTCCACCGCATAGCCCATTGCACTGTGGGTCGAGAGGCTTTCGCTGTGGTACGCGCGGCACGCCACGCCATAGCGGTAGGCTCGACTGAAATCAGAGTAAGACGACAATGGACTCACGAGAAGAGACGACCTCCGTCGTCCTGAGCAAAGGTCGTAAACAACGAGAGGGCCGTCAAGGCCGTCAGGGGAGTGCGAAGATGGATGAGTCATTGCCGATCGGCTATCGCCGGTTCATTTGCATCATGGCTGGATGCCTCGGAATCGCGGCGCCATGCCTGCAAGCCGTTGCCGTTGATAGCGCCGAGGACTCTCTCGGCGAGATCATCGTGACGGCTGAGCGGCGCAGCGAAAACCTCCAGAACGTACCCATCGCGGTCACCGCATTCACCGCGGACACCTTGCAGATGCACAACCTGAACGATGTGCAGTCGCTCGGCAACTTGACGCCGGGCCTCAACCTGGACGCCGGCGCCCCGTTCTCGGGCGACCGCTCGGTGCTGTCGGCCTCCATCCGCGGCATCGGCCAGGACGACTTCGCCTTCAATTTGAATCCCGGCGTCGGCGTCTACCTGGATGGCGTGTACCTGGCTCGCACCATCGGCGCGAACCAGAACCTGCTGGACGTGGATCGCATCGAGGTCCTAAAGGGCCCGCAGGGCACGCTGTTCGGCGCCAACACCATCGGCGGCGCGATCAGCATCGTCACGCACACCCCCGGAAACGAAGAGAAAGTCACCGTTCAGGTCACGGGCGGCAGTTACAACCGCCGCGACGTCTCGCTGACCGCCGACATCCCGATCGTGAACGATACGTTGCTGTCCACCATCAGCGTCTCCTCGCAGAACCAGACCGGCTGGATGAAGGCCATCCCGTATCCCACGAACTCGGTATACGGGGAAGCCCCTTTCGTCGTCGACCCGCAGAACGTGTATCCCAAGGCCGGATACCAGACGTCGGACAACTACGACGGAACCGGGGTATTCACGGTCCGCGGGAAACTGCTGTGGAAGCCCACCGACAAGCTCTCCGTGACCTTCTCCGGCGACTGGTCGCATGAGGATCAGACGGCGCTCGGGTACACGGTCCTCGACACCTACTATGGCAACGTCAACTATTCGACGTTCTCGACGCTCTACAATCTGTGCATCAGCAACGGGCCGTCCACGATACTGGGAGCGATCGCGGGCGCCGGCGGTCCGCCGCCCTTCATAGTTGGAGTCGTGCCGGGCGTCCCAGACTTCGCGCTCGCGTGCACCAAGCCGCGCGCGAAGATTCCGGGCCTCTCGATCGGCGGTGCGCCGCTCCTCGGCGCGGGCTATGTGGGCGGCCCCCCGGGCCCGTACAACTACGCGACCTATTTGACCAACCCGTCGGCGTACTTGGGAACGCAGCAGCCGCGGATCTGGTACGGCCTCGCCGCGACCCAGACCGGCAACATTGACTCCACCTATGCCAACGGCCCCGACTTCGCGCGCAACGACCTGTTCGGCTTCTCGGCGAACGCCGTCTATGAAATCGCCGACAACATGACGTTCAAGTCGATCACCGGCTACCGTCAGATCAAATGGAACATCGGCACCGATCTCGACGGCACCCCGGAAACCATCCAGGAAGTGACCGACGCGCAGCACCAGTGGCAGATTTCGCAGGAGTTCCAGCTTCTCGGCAAGGAGTTCGACAGCAAGCTGAACTACGTTGCGGGCTTGTACTACTTCAAGGAAGCGGGCTACGTGCACGACTTCGTGCCGTTCGAGAGCATCCTGTTCGTCGACGACCTGGCGAACGACGTGACCAACGACAACTACGCCGCATTCGCCCACTTGGACTACCGGCTCGACGATCACTGGGGATTCACGGCGGGCGGACGCTACACCGACTGGCAGACTTACTTCCTCGGCGGCCAGGCCGACTTGAACGACTTCCCCTTCATCGGCGCCAACGGCTTGCCGACGAGCGCGAACGTGATCAACCGGTACTTCCCGAACATCCCGGACAGCCAGGCATGGCACATCTTTGACCCCACACTGGGCGTGCAGTATCACTTCGACAACGACGTGATGGCCTACCTCACCTGGGGCAAGGGCTTCAAGGCGGGCGGCTGGACCACGCGCCTATCCGCCGTGATCACGAGCCCGAAACAAGCGGAGTTTGCTCCGGAATACTCGAAGACCTGGGAACTGGGCCTCAAGTCGCAGTGGTTCGAGAACCGCCTGCGCGCCAATGTCGCGGTCTTCTACACCGACTACGACGGCATCCAGCTGAACATCCAGCAAGGCATCTCGCCGGTCTACACCAACGCGGGCAATGCGAAGATCAAGGGAGGCGAATTCGAGCTGCAATCCGTGGTGAGTCACGGCCTCACCTTGAATTTGGCGGGTTCGTACATCGACGCCTACTACACCTACGTGAACCCGTACGCCAACATCCCGCAGATCCTGCTGCCGGATGGCGCGAACGAGTGCCCGGCCGGAGGGCTGGTGGGCGAAGCGCCGCACCCGGTGTGCGCGGTGGTGCCGCCCGGCTCCTCGCAGCTCGGTGCGAAGCTGCCAAAGACCCCGAAGTACAAGATCAGCTTGTATCCGCAGTACGACATTCACTTGGCGAACGATGGCACGCTGCGCTCGATAGTCGACTTCACCTACACGGCGATGATGTACAACGACGCGCTCAACACCCCCGAACTGCGCCGGCCGGCCACGCGGATGTTGAATGCCTCGATGCACTACCTCTCCCCGTCCGGACGTTATGACACGGCGATCGGCGGAACCAACCTGACCGATGACCGGTTCATCACGGGCGGCTCGCCGAACGCGGGAGCCGGCGAGGTGGGCGGCTACTACAACCCGCCGCGCGAGTGGTACGTGTCCGTCCAGGCCAAGTTCGGACGGTAGCGGCGCGGCCGGTGTGACGTTCAACCCATGAGAGGAATCGAACCGTGAGTCGTCAGAGTCTCGAGAGTCTTCTGCAGGGCGCGCGCGACACCGTGGCGCTGCTGCGCAATTCCCAGGTTGGAGCGTACGTCTATCCGGTCGTCCCAAGCGAGTTCAGCAACTGGCGCATGGAACAGCACGGCTGGCGCGAGACCGTGGTGCTGTTCGACCAGTCGCATCACATGGCGGAAATCAGCATCAGGGGGCCGGAGGCGCTGAAGCTCTGCTCCTATTTGACCATCAACAGCTTCGCCGGCTTCGTGCCGAACAAGGCCAAGCAGATGGTGCCGTGCAGCCACGACGGCTACGTGGTCGGCGACGGGATCCTCTTCTACCTGGACAAGGACGATTTGCTGTTCGTGGGCCGCACCCCGACGGTCAACTGGATCCAGTTTCACGCCGAGACTGGCGGCTTCAAGGTGGAGATTGTTCGTGACGACCGCTCGCCCTCGAACCCGAAGGGTCAGGCCGTGGTGCGCCGGCATTACCGCTTCCAGATCCAGGGTCCCAACGCCACCAAGGTGCTGGAGAAGGTGCATGGTGCGAAGCTGCCCGACGTCAAGTTCTTCAACATGGACTCGATCAACATCGCGGGCCGCAAGGTGCGCTGTCTGCGCCACGGCATGGCCGGCGCTCCGGGACTCGAGATCTGGGGACCGTATGGCGAGCGGGAGGAAATCCGCGAGGCCCTGATCGAGGCCGGCAGGGACTTCGGCCTGTATCAGGTGGGCGCCCGCGCCTACTCGAGCAACACGCTCGAGTCGGGTTGGATCCCATCGCCCCTGCCGGCGGTTTATACGGGCGCCGCCATGAAGTTCTACCGCGAGTGGCTGCCCGCCAACGGCTACGAGGGTACGGCCTCGATCGGCGGCAGCTTCGTGTCGAAGAGCATCGAGGACTACTACCTCACGCCTTACGCGCTCGGCTATGGTCCTTTCATCAAATTCGATCACGACTTCGTCGGCCGCGACGCCATCGAGAAGATGGCCGACCAGGCGCACCGCAAGAAGGTCACCTTTGCCTGGAACCCGGAGGACGTGCTCAAGATATACGCGTCCCTGCTGCAGCCCGGCCAGGAGAACTTCAAGTACCTCGATTTCCCGAACTGCAATTACGCGACGTCCAGCTATGACTCGATCATGATGGGCGGCAAGACCGTCGGCTACTCGATGTTCGGCGGCTACAGCTACAACGAGCGCACGGTCTTGTCGCTGGGCGTCGTCGATCCGGCTGTCGATATCGGTGACGTGCTGACGCTCGTCTGGGGCGAGGAAAACGGCGGGACGAAGAAGACGACGGTAGAGCCCCACAAGCAGCTCGAGGTGCGGGTCAAGGTGTCGCCGACCCCGTACGCCCGTGACGCGCGTGAGACCTACCACGCTGCGGGCTGGCGCACCCGGCAAGCCTGACGCCGCAGCGTCTGCAACTTAAGGTATCGCCGGCCATGAGCGGGAACAATACGCCGCCGGAACCAGGGCCGCCTGCCTCCGGTGCGGTCGACTGGGCGCGCATGTATGGCGAGCTCTGGCGCATCCGTCTGTTCGAGGGCCATGTGCAACGTCTCGCCGCTGCCGGCGAGGTTCCCGGATTCCCGCACTTGTCGACCGGGCAAGAGGCGGTGGCGGTGGGCGTTTGCGCCCACCTGACCCGCGAGGATACGCTCTTCACCGGGCACCGCGGGCACGGTCACACGCTCGCCAAGGGCGGCGACCTGCGCGCAACCTTCGCGGAAATTCTCGGTCGCGAGAGCGGGCTGTGCCGAGGCCGGGGCGGATCGATGCACCTCGTCGATGCGCGTAACGGCATGCTCGGCGCGACGGGAGTGGTCGGCGGCAACCTGCCGCTGGCGGCCGGCGCGGCCTGGGCCGCCCAGGTGCGCCGCACGACCCATATCAGCGCGGCCTTCTTTGGCGACGGGGCAACCGGCGCCGGCGTGTTCCACGAGACACTGAACCTGGCCGCGCTCTGGAGGCTGCCGCTGCTGCTGGTCTGCGAGAACAACGGGTACGCCGAGTTCACGAGTCGCGCCGAGCACTCGAACGTCGCCCATGTGAGCGCGTTCGCCGCGCCCTACCAGGTATCCGCGGCCACGATCGACGGCAACGATCTGCTTGCCGTGCACGCGGCAGCGGGCGCGGCCATTGCCCGCCTGCGCCGCGGCGAAGGTCCCTATCTCCTCGAATGCATGACCTACCGCATGTCCGGCCACTACGTGGGCGACGCGCAGCAGTACCGGTCGAAGGAAGAATTGGCGGCGGTCCGCGAGAAATGTCCGATCGAGCGGTTAAAGAGGCATCTGCTGGCGTCGGGCATGGCGGCGGAGGATCTCGACCGGATCGCCGAGCAGGCGCGGCTCGAGGTGCAGCGCGCCGTGGACGAAGCACGCGCTTCGCCGCGCCCCGATCCGGCCACGGTGCTCGAATGCGTCTATTGGTCACCCGAGCTCTCCTCAGCGCGAGCCCGCGTCTCATGAGCCAGACGTTCATCGAGATTCTGCGACGGGCGCTCGATGAGGAGATGGCGCGCGACGCCGCCGTGCACCTGCTGGGCGAAGACGTCGCCGTCGGCGGTGCGTTCGGCGTGACTCACGGGCTCGTGCAACGCTACGGCGCCGGGCGCGTGCGCAATACGCCGATCAGCGAGGCGGCGATCACGGGCATCGCCACCGGGGCGGCGCTGTGCGGTCTGCGGCCTGTGCTCGAGATCATGTTCATCGACTTCGCCACCCTCGCCCTCGACTGCCTGGTGAACCAGGCTGCGAAGTACCGTTACATGTCGGGCGGCCAGCTCGCGGTGCCGATGGTGGTCCGCACGCAGTCCGGCGCGGCCGGTGGAGCGGCTGCGCAGCATTCGCAGAGCCTGGAAGCCTGGTTCGCGCACATTCCCGGCCTCATCGTCGTCGCGCCGTCCGCGCCCAACGAGGCCTACGGTCTCCTGAAGAGCGCGATCCGGCTTGGAGATCCGGTGCTGTTCATCGAGCACAAGCGGTTGTACGCCATGAAGGAGGTGTTCGAGCCACCGGCCGAACTGCCGCCGATCGGCCGTGCGCGCGTTGCACGGGCCGGGTCGGATGTCACCGTAATCGCCTATTCCGCCATGGTGCGCAGCGCGCTCGACGCAGCCGAGGAGCTCGGCCGGTCCGGCATAGAGGTCGAGGTGCTGGACCTGCGTTCGCTGGTGCCGCTCGACATGACCGCGATCGGTGCATCCGTTGCGAAGACGCATCGCGTGGTCATCGCGCACGAGGCCGTCCGCAGCGGGGGCTTTGGCGCCGAGATCGCCGCGCGGATCGGCAGCGCGCTGTTCGATGAGCTCGATGCGCCGGTCACGCGGGTCGCGTGCCCCTTTGCGCCCATCCCGTTCGCGCCCGAGCTCGAGCAGGCGCTGCTGCCCGGCGCCCGGAACATCGTGCACGCCGTGCGCACCCTGTGCAGCTGAGCGCGGATTTCAGAGCACCGGCCGTGGCGCGCATCGAACTCAAGCTGCCGAAAATCGGGCTCGTCATGGAAAACGCCCGGCTGCTGCGCTGGCTCAAGGCCGCCGGCGATCAGGTGCGGCAGGGAGAACCGCTGCTCGAGCTCGAAACGGAGAAGTCCACGATCGAGGTCGAGTCGCCCGAGAATGGCAGGCTGGTCGAGATCCTGCTGCACGAGGGCGACGAGGCGGCGGTCGGCGCGCGGATCGCCTGGCTCGAGGGCGATGCCCCCTCCTCCGCCGACACACCAAGCTCGAGGCGCATCCGCAGCTCTCCGGCGGCGCGCCGGCTGGCGTCCGAACAGTCCATCGATCTTCGCGCGGTCTCGGGCACGGGGCCGCGTGGACGCGTGCAACTCTCGGACGTGAACCGGGCCATCGAGCGCCGGCCGACGGGTCAGGCGCCGGCGCAGCCATCGGCACAGGGACCAGCGCAGGCGGCGGCCGCTTCCGGCGGGGCACTGACCCCGATGCGTCGAGCGCTGGCGCGCTCGATGACGCGGAGCAACGCGACCGTACCGCAGTTCACCGTCGAGCGCGCCGTGGACCTGACGGCGGTCAAGGAAGCGCGTACCCGGCTGCCGGCAAGACTACCGCAAAGCGTGGCGCGCCCGTCGATCAACGATTTCCTGCTGGCGTCCATCGCGCGCGCGTTGCTCGAGAATCCGGCGCTCAATGCCACGTTCGTCGGCGATGCCGACTCGGCCGAGGCCGCCGTGGTGGCCGCCGGGGGCGCGCACATTGGTTTCGTGGTGGCCGTGGACGGCGGCCTTCTGGTGCCCGTGCTGCACGGCATCGACCGCTTGAGCGTTGCCGAGATTGCGCAGCGGCGGAGCGAACTGGTCGGGCGCGCCCTGCAGGGCAAGCTGCGGCGGGACGAGTTGGAAGGAGCGACGTTCAGCGTCTCCAATCTGGGTCCGAACGGTCCCGATCGCTTCACGGCGATGATCAATCCACCGGAGTCGGCGATACTGGCGGTGGGCCGCGAGCGCGATACGGCCGTCGTGCGAGGCGGCGGCCTGCAGATCCGGCCCATGGTGCAGCTGACACTGACGGTCGATCACCGGATCGCCGACGGCCGGCTCGCCTCCGAGGTCCTGCGCGCGATCGTCGAAGCGCTTGAAGGCGCGACGTGGAATCTGCTCTGAAGGACGGGTGCGAACATGCCAAAGCCCATTCCATTGCTCGGCTCTTACTGGACTCTCGCCGGCGCGGCGGACCCGATGTCCGACCAACGGTGTCCGCACGATCTGCGCCGGCGCGTGGAACTGGCGTCCCGGGCAGGCTTTTCGGGCATGGGATTCTGGCACGCCGATCTGTTCGAGATTCGCCGCAAGTGCGGTTTTGCCGAGATGAAGCGGATACTGGACGGCAACGGTATGCAGCACATCGAGGTCGAGTGGCTGCTCGACTGGTACTGCACCGACCACCGGCGCAAGACCTCCGATGAGACGCGCGCGCTGCTGCTCGAGGCGGCGCAGACCCTCGGAGCCCGGCACATCAAGATCGGCGATCTGCACAACGACTGCGCGGGCGTGCCGAAGATGACGGAGGAATTCGCCCTGCTGTGCCGGCAGGCCGCCGAGCGCGGCGCGAACGTGCTGTTCGAGATGCTCCCGGCCCAGTTCTCCCGCGCGCCGTCGCTCGATCAAGTGCTCGCGATCTGCCGCGGTTCCGGCGCGCGGAACGGCGGCATCATGCTGGACAACCTGCACGTGCAGCGCACCGGCACGACCCCCGACGACATCGTACGCAAGATCAGCCTCGACATTCCCCTGGGCGTCGAGGTCAACGATGGATCCCTCGCCGTGCCGATCAGGTTCGAGGACTCGGTGATCAACAAGCGGCTGCTGCCCGGCGACGGCGAATTCGACATTGACGCGTTCCTCGGCGCCCTATGGACCTGCGGCTACGATGGTCCGATTGGAGTCGAGGTCCTGAACGAGTACATCCGCAAATGGCCGATCGAGACCGCGGCCGAGGAGGCCTTCGCGAAGACGCACAAGGTCGTGACCGCGGCGCGGGCGCAGTGGGAAACGGGCGCGGCATCGCCGCACCTTACCGATGGAGGTATTGCATGAGCGTGCAGCAACCGAATGCCGAGCGGCAGATCTGGATATTCACCCAGATGCTGCGCATCCGCACCTTCGAGGAGCGGGTCAAGCGATCGTTTACGGATCATCCCGGCGTGATTCGCGGCCATACGCATCTCGCCGACGGCGCCGAGGCCTCGATCGTCGGCTCGCTGAGCCACTTTCGCGAAGGGGATGCGGCGCTCGCGACTTACCGCTGCCACGGCTATCCGCTCGTGCTCGGCAGCGACCCGAAAGCCGCGATGGCGGAGATCTTCGGACGCGTGGATGGCCTGTGCAAGGGACGCGGCGGATCCATGCATCTGACCGACGTCAAGCACGGCTTCCTGGGCACATCGGGCATCGTGGGCGCGGGCATTCCGCACGCCGCCGGTGCGGCATGGGCGGCTCAGATACGCCGCAAGGGCAACGTGGTACTCTGCTTCTTCGGCGACGGGGCGTCCAAGCAAGGCGCTTTTCACGAGACCCTGAACATCTCGGCGCTGTGGAAGCTGCCGGTGATCTTCGTCATGGAAAACAACGGCTACAACGTCGTGACCACGACGGCGCAGGAGGATGCCAATGCGGCCGCAGGCGAGCCGCTGGCGGTCAAGGCAAAGGCCTACTCGATGCCCGGCGTCACGGTGGACGGCGGCGATCCGCTGGCCGTGTACCGGACCGTCGGCGAAGCGGTCGAGCGCGCGCGCGCCGGGCACGGACCGACCCTGGTCGAGTCCAAGATCTATCGCCTGTCGGCTCACGGCAACATCATCGCCCCCCCGGGCGTCCCGCTCCACTATCCGGAGCACGAGGCCATCGCGGTGTTCGGCAAGCGCGAGGAATATGAGGCCGCGCTGCGCGGTGATCCGGTGCCGCGGTTCCGCGCCGGGCTGGTGCAGAGCGGCGTGCTGACGCCCGCCAAGGCGGATCAGCTCGTCTCACTAGTCGAGAAGGAGATGCAGGACGCGGTCGACTTCGCGATCAAGAGCCCGTACCCGACCCTCGAGTCGGCTCTCGACTACAACTACGCGTAAGGTGCGGGAGACTGTCATGGCAAAGATGCCCTATATCGCTGCGATCGACGCCGGGATCCATCAGGAGATGCGACGCGACCCGAGCGTGCTGTACTTCGGACAGAACATGGCCACAACCGAGAATCACGATTTCGTGGCCGCCTACGGTCACGACCGCGTGCGGGTGACGCCGATCTCGGAGACCGCCGAGATCGGCATGGCCGTGGGTGCGGCGCTGGCCGGGTTCCGCCCGGTCGTCGAGCTGTACATGGCGGAATTCATGCTGGTCGCGATGGACCAGGTGGTGAATGAGGCGCCGCGATTCCGCTACATGTCGGGCGGCCAGGTGAAGGTTCCGCTGGTCCTGAAGGCCGGCTACGGCTTCACCTGCGGCTGGGCCGGTCAGCACACCGGCACGCTGACGGCGATGTTCGCGGGCATCCCCGGCCTCAAGGTCGCGGTCCCCGCCACCGCGGCCGATGCCAAGGGACTGATGGCGACGGCGATTCGCGACGATAATCCGGTGGTGTTCCTGCACCATTACCTGCTCACACTCGAGCAGGGCGACGTGCCGGACGGGGAATACCTGGTGCCGTTCGGCGTTGCGGACGTGCGCCGCAAGGGCGCAGACGTCACCATCGTCGCCACCGGCTGGATGGTGCCGCGCTCGCTGGCCGCCGCCGAGCAGCTCGCGAAACAGGGCATCGACGCGGAGGTCATCGACCCGCGCACCGTCGCACCGCTGGATCTTCAGACCATTCTCGGGTCGGTCGACAAGACCGGGCGCGTCGTGTTGGTCGACCAGGCCACGCGGCACGGCTCGGTATCGGCGCTCATCGCCGCTGACATCGCGGAGCAGGGCTTCAAGGCGCTGAAGGCGCCGGTCATCCAGGTCACGGCGGCCGACACGACCATACCCTACAGCGAGCCCCTCGAGGCGCACGTGCTGCCCAGTGAGGCGCAAATCGTCGCGGCCGTGCGGAGGGTTTTGAAATAGACGGCTTGCGGAGCGCCAGGCCGCACGGCGCCGCCAAGCGCGGCCCAGCGCCTCTCAGGCAAGGCTGGATAGCTTGCCGAGCAGTTTGAGAAGCTGGACGCGGCCGTGGGTGCCGAGGCGCGCGGTGACGCGCGCCTCGTGCACGCTCTGCAGCGCCGCCGCCCGCTTGAGCACGCGCTGACCGGCGCCCGTGAGCTCCATTGCATACGTGCGCGCATCGGCCGCCGACTTGCGCCGCCGCACGAAGCCGCGCTTCTCGAGCTCGCTGATGGTCGCAACGAAATTCGCCTTCTGGATCCCGAGCGCCGAGCAGACGCTCGACTGGCTCACGCCGGGGTTCTGCCGAATGAGGGTGAGGATGGCGAAGTGGCCGGGCCGCAGGCCGAGTTCGGCCAGGGCATCATTGAAATCGGCAAATATCACCCCTTGAGCCCGACGCAAGGCGTAACCGACATATCCGTTGAGCGGCAACATCTTCACGGCTTGCCCGCGGCCCCGGCGTGCTCCGCCGCCCTTCCCCTTTTGAATCAGCGCTGACATGTCGCGTGATCGTGATGGTAATGGTGACGCGCCCGGGCGGCGAAAACTCGACAGCCAGCGATATTCGATTGGCCCTTGGCGACGGCAAGCCATCGAACGGGGCGGCGGTGCAATTTTTGCATTGCAAAATCGGGTGCTTCGCGGGGCACCGAGGCGCCCTCGGCCCGGCAAATAGCACCTATCAGCGAAATGGATTGGTTGGGGCAATTGATTATGCCGTATAACCAACTCACAACGAGATTTCTGATGACGGGTTCGAAGGGGAGTTCACGATGGCGATCATCGAGTATGCGGGTTCGGCTGGCCTCGAGCAGCGCGGACAGCCGGCGTTCCGGACTGGCCACGCCTATGAGGTCTTTCGGCCGCCCACGCCGGGCCCCATGGAAATCCGCACGCTCGGCGGCGCCATCGCAAGGGCGCCGATCGCCGACTTATCGCTGGCCGAGGTCAGTTCGGACGCGCAGTTGGCCCATCATGCGCGCATGCGGTTCGCGAGTCCTCGTCCGTCGCTGTTCTTTCTGCACGTGCAGCTCGAGGGCGAGAGCGTGAATCGGCAGGGTGGCCGTGAGGCAGCTCTCAAGGCCGGTGATTTCACGCTGTGCGACGGCACTCGGCATTTCGACGCCGCGTTCGCGGGTCCGGCGAAGATGCTGGTGCTCGGCGTCCCGGTGGCGAAGCTGCGCCGCCATATCGCCTGCCCGGAGTCGCTGGTCGCAGTTCCGATGCGCGGCTCGCAGGGCGTGAGCGGCCTGCTGTCGCGGTTTCTCTGCGGCTACTGGAGCGATTGCAGCCGCGAGCTCGGGGCCGGTGCGGCCGAGCGGGTGAGTCTCGCGGTGCTGGACCTGCTCGGGGCCGCCTACGCGGACGTGCCGCGCCCGCAGTCCGAGCCGGCATCCCTTGGCATGGCGCATCGCATCCGCATCATCAACTACATCGAGTCCAACTTGCACGACCCGGACCTGACTCCGACGCGCATTGCCGAGGCCTGCAAGATCACCCCACGATACCTTCATCACCTGTTCTCGGACCAGGATGAGACCGTCGCCCGCTACATACTGCGACGCCGGCTCGATGCCTGCGCGCGGGCGCTGGAGTCCGGCGCCCAGCGCGGCCGCACGGTGACCGCCATCGCCTTCGATCACGGCTTCAATAGCCCGACCCATTTTGGCCGCGTATTTCGCGCCAAGTTCGGCGTGACGCCGCGAGAGTATCGGCGATCCGGCGCCCGGTGCGACTGACGGCCTCGACGCGAGCGGCCGCCGGCGAGTCAGCCCATGAACGAACGGATCGCGTCGCGGCCGTCCCAACCGATGCTCGCGCGGTAGAATCGGCCGAACACGTCCTCGAATGCACCGCCGAGTTCGATGAACTCCGTGTATCCGGGCAGCACGTTGGTGGTATCCATGTAGCCGACGCGCCCGCCGCTTGGCACGCCGGCGACAAATACCAGTTCGTGGCCGCTCCTGCGCAAGCGCTCGACGTCGCGATCGAAGTGCCAGGTGGCAATGCCCCAGTGGTGGAAGCCGAAGCCGCGCCGCTCGATGTGTTCCCGATACACCGACGGGGCATCGTTGTTGGGTTGGATGAGCTCGATGTTCATGTGGCCGGCGAAGGACATCGCGATTGCGACGTCGGCCAGCGACGGTTTGCCGCGGTAGATCGGGTCTATGCCCGTGAAATGCTCGAGCAGAAACCAGGGCCCGACCTTGAGCTTGGAGACGTGGTGGCTGATGGCCTCATGAATGTTCTCGACCAAGTAGCATGTTTGAATGACACCGTCATCCGGTTGACCAAAGCCGACCTGCCCCATCATTGTCTCCCTGAGATCGCCCGGTGTTGACCCTAGCGCCGTGGCTCATGCCGATGCGACCAGGAGGGAAATCTGTTGGCGACCGTGAGCGATACCAGGCGCGCGGCTGCGGATACATGGGGGAGAAGAGGATGACAACATGCGTTGTCGCGGCGAGCGCTGCCGCACTCGCGCTGCTTGCCGCGACATCGCCGGCGGCAAGCCGGCCCGGCGCCGTCGACGACACGCGGATCGCTGCGGCGGATCGGGAGCCCGGCGTCTGGCCGGCTGTGGGACACGACTACGCCGATACGCGCTACAGCCCGCTGCGGCTGATCGATGATCACAACGTCGGCCGGCTCAGGCTGGCGTGGTATTACGATCTCGACACGCACCGCGGCCAGGAGGCCACGCCGGTCGTGATCGACGGCGTGATGTACACCACGAGCGCGTGGAGCAAGGTCCAAGCGTTCCGCGCTGCGACCGGAGAGCTCTTGTGGCAGTACGACCCGCAGGTGCCCGGCGAAGTCGCGGTGCATGTGTGCTGCGACGTGGTCAACCGCGGCGTCGCGGTCTGGGAAGGACGCGTCTACCTGGGCACCCTCGACGGCCGCCTGATCGCGCTCGATGCGGCCACGGGGCACCCGCTTTGGTCCGCACTGACGGTTGACCCCGCGCGCCCCTATGCCATCACCGGTGCGCCGGTCGTCGCCGGAGGCAAGGTCGTCATCGGCAACGCGGGCGCCGAGTACGGGGTGCGCGGCTGCGTCAGCGCCTACGATGCCCGCACCGGCAAGCCGCTGTGGCGCTTCTATACGGTACCCGGGGATCCGGCCAAGGGCTTCGAAAGCGACGCGATGCGCCGGGCCGCGCGGACGTGGACGGGCGAATGGTGGAAGGACGGCGGCGGCGGCACAGTCTGGAATTCGATCTCCTACGACCCGCAACTCGGACTGCTGTACCTCGGTACCGGCAATGCCTCTCCCTGGTCGGGACCGGTCGATGGTGGAGAACGCGGCGATGCGCTGTACACCTCCTCGATCGTCGCCGTGCACATCACGGACGGAAGCTACGCGTGGCATTACCAGACGACGCCCGGCGACGTCTGGGACTACGATGCCACGCAGACCTTGACGCTCGCCACGCTCAAGCTCGATGGCCGAGAGCGCAAGGTGGTGATGCAGGCCGGCAAGAACGGCTACTTCTATGTGCTCGACCGGGCGAGCGGCGAGCTGTTGTCGGCGACCGCCTACGTGACGATGAACTGGTCCACCGGCGTCGACCTCAAGACCGGTCGGCCGATCGTGAATCCGGAGGCGCGTTACGACCGTTCGGGCAAGCTCTGGGTCGCCATTCCAGGCGGCCTCGGCGCGCACAATTGGCACCCGATGTCCTACAGCCCGCAAACGGGACTCGTCTACATACCGGCACAGCAACTCCCGTTCCCGTTCCTCAAGGACCAGGAGTTCAAGCCCGCGCCCATCGGCGTCAACATGGGCGTCGACCTCGCGAGCACGAGCCTGCCCCAGGATCCCAAGATCAAGGCCGCCGTGCTCGCCGGCCTCGAGGGCTTCCTGCTGGCCTGGGATCCAATCGCGGCCAAGGCGGCATGGCGCGCCGACCTGCCTGGCCCGTGGAACGGCGGTACGCTTGCCACGGGCGGCAACCTGGTATTCCAGGGCACGGCGAGCGGCGAGTTCATCGCGTACCGCGCAAGCGACGGCGAGAAGCTCTGGTCCTTTTCGACGCTAACCGGCGTGGTCGCGGCGCCGATGACCTTCGCGGTCGACGGACGGCAGTACGTGACGGTGCTCGCCGGTTGGGGCGGCGCATTCCCGCTGGTGGCCGGTGAGCTCGCCTACAAGTCGGGTCATCTGCCGAACCGCAGCCGAGTGCTGACGTTCGCGTTCGATGGCGCGGCGGCGCTGCCGGCCGCAACCGACGCGGCTGTCGAGTTTCCCGTGCCGCCGTCGGCACCGCAACCCGCCGATCGCGTCGCGACCGGAGCAAAGCTGTATGCGCGCTATTGCGGAAGCTGTCACGGCGATGCCGCGCATTCGGGCGGCCTGACACCGGACCTGCGGCGCAGCCGGGCGCTGTCCGACGACGGATGGTGGCGGTCGGTGACGATGGATGGCGCGCTGAAGAACGATGGAATGGTCGCATTCGGGCCGGCCCTCGGGGCCGATCGCCTTGCCGCCATTCGCGCCTACCTGATTGCCCGCGCGCAGCAAAGCTATGCGGATGAGGGTCGATGAGAGCATCCATGCAAGCAAAGGTTGCCATCGTCACCGGCGGGGCGGGCATGATCGGGCATGCCACGGCGGAGTGCCTCGCGGCGGCGGGTGCGGACGTGATGCTCGTCGACATCAACGCCGCGGCCCTCGCCGAGAAGCGCGATGCGGTCGCGGCCCGCGGCGTGCACGTCGAGACCTTCGTCGCGGACGTCAGTAAGGCCGGCGACGTTGCCGCGTATGTGGCGCGCGCGCTCGCCGTGTTCGGACGCATCGACGCATTTTTCAACAATGCCGGAATCGAAGGCAAGCTCGGACCCACCCACGAGTACGACGAGGACGAGTTCGATCGAATCATCGCGGTCAACCTCAAGGGCGTCTTTCTCGGCCTGCGGCACGTATTGCCGGTGATGCTGCGGCAGGGTTGCGGTGCGGTGGTCAACACGGGTTCCATCGCAAGCGAGCGCGGGCTGGCCGGCGCATGCGCATACAATGCATCGAAGCATGGCGTGATCGGGCTGACCCGCACCGCCGCAAGCGAGGTTGGCCCGCACGGAGTGCGCGTCAACGCCGTGATGCCGGGCGTCATCGACACTCCGCTCCTCGAGGCCATGCTGCGCATGATGTTCGACGGCGATGTGCCTGCGGGCAAGCGCGCCCTCGGCCGGGTGGCGACGTTGGACCGAATCGGCACCCCCGCCGAGGTCGGCGAGGTCGCGACCTTCCTGCTGTCGGATGCGTCGAGCTTCGTCAACGGCGCCGCATGGGCGGTCGACGGCGGCGCGCTATCGACGATCCGCCACTGAGGCGGCCCGGCATCGCGCCGGTGCGGTCTCCTTGAGTCCCAGTGCAAGCGTGCCCGCGGTGATGCACAGGCCGAGCATGATCCACATCGGCGCGGCGAGCCCCGCCCGGTCGGCTGCCCAGCCGGCGATGGCCGGCGAGAGCGCGCCGCCGATCACCTCGCCGGCGCCCATGACGAGCGCCATCGCCGTCGTCATATAACGCGGGTCCACACTCTCCGACGGGATGGTTCCCATGAAGAGCGGGAAGGTCCCATTGAGCGCCCAACCAAAGAAGAAGATGAGCGCCAGCAGCCAGGTGGAGCCGCCGAAGAACAGCGCGCCCAGCGGCAAGATCACGCCCAGGAAGGAGAAGAAGATCATCACCGGCTTGCGCCCGCCGCGATCCGAGATCCCGCTTACCACGAAGCTGCCCACGGCCGCGGAAATCCCCAGCGTGCCCATCAGCCAGCTCATGGTCTCGGCGGAGAAGCCGCGCACCTGGGTCAGGAACAGCGGCGCAAAGGTCCAGCAGGTCACGAGGTAGGCGACCAGCAGCACGGAGATTCCCAGGCAGAGCTGCATGTTGCGCTGCTGGAGGATGTGCCGCAGCCGCGTCGCGAGCGGCTCCGCATCCGCTGCGTCCTGGGTCCGTGGCCGGGGCTCCTGCACGACCATCCACAGCAGCGCCGCCGAAACCAGCCCCGGCAGGCCGGCGAGGAAGAAGGCGTGCCGCCAGCCGAACACCTTCGCGAAGCCCACGAGCACCACCGGGGCAAGGAACGAGCCGAACAGGTTCGAGCCGAGGTTCTGCATCACGCCCATCGCCAGGCCGCGCCGCTCCGGCCGGACAGCGAGCGCGGTGATGGTCTGCGAGATCGGCGCGACGCCGCCCTCGGCGACGCCCATCAGCAGGCGCGCGGCGAGCAGCGTCGTGAACGATCCCACGATACCGGTGACGAACGAGCAGATCGAAAAGGCCAGTGTGGCACCGATCAGGAAGACCTTGCGCTTGCCCACCTTGTCGGCGATGGCGCCGATGAACAGCGCAGCCAGCGCCCATGAAAACGACAGGCTCGACGCGGCGAGACCCACCTGGGTGTTCGAAAGCTTCAAATCCGGCTGCACGAACGGCATCAGGAAGGAAAGCGCATTGCGGTCGAAAAACAGGATGCCGAAGTTGAGGCTGAGCAGTGCGACCACCAGCGCCTGGTAGCTCCCCTTGGGTGTCGCGGCCCGCGTTTCGACCATGATTGCGTCCTTCTTGATATCGGCACGTCGCTTGTATCCGCCGCAGGGGCCGCCGACTCGACTATGAAGGCAATATCGGCGGCGTTGCGCACTGTGGGTCGATACCGACCCACGCGGATGGCTATGCTTGAGGCGTTTGCGGCCCCGAGGCCGCGCGGCCCCTGGAATCGCCGAGACCATGAACGCCACTTATCCCCGACGCGATTTTCTGACGGCCGGCGGCATCCTCACCGGATTCCTGGCGGCGGGCGGCCCTCTCAGCCTGCTCGCACCGAGCCGTGCCTGGGCACTCGAGCTTGGGTCCCTGTCGACCGCCGAGGGAACCAGGCTTCTCAGCGTCGCGCGCACCATCGCGCCGCACGACACGCTCGAGGATGCGGCCTACGCGATCGTGGTCAAGGCGATCGATGCCGCGGCGGCGGACGAGCGCGTGCGCGCCACGTTGAAGGCGGGCTTGGCCCAGCTCGGCGAGGACTTCGCCGCGCGCGCCGAGCCGGCCCGCGTCGATGCGCTGCGGGCCGTCGAACACTCGGAATTCTTCGGATTCGTACGCGCGAAGACTCTGGGGACGCTGTATGCATCGCCGATCGCGTATGCGCATTTCGGCTACGAGGGCGAGGCTTTCTCGAAGGGCGGCTACCTGACCCGCGGCTTCGACGAATTGAACTGGTTGCCGGACGTACCGCTCGAGGACAGCGGACCGAAGGTGGGCGCCGCGGGGCGCTGAGCGGGACGGGCCCGCGCGGGCGGGCGCGCACGCGGAGAATCGCATGACCCAGATTGCGCAGAACGACACCAACGCGGTGGTGATCATCGGATCCGGCGCCGGCGGCGGCACGCTGGCTCACGAGCTCACGCGCCGCGGCATCAAGGTTGTGCTGCTCGAGGCTGGAGCGCGGCAGTCCTACGCGACCTTCTCCCAGAACCCCGGCGAGGCCTTCGTGCAGTTGACTTGGCTCGAGCCGCGCACCACCTCGGGAAGCTGGACGGTGCCCCAGGACTACCCGGGACTGCCGTCGTGGACTGCGAAGACGCTCGGCGGAACGACGGTTCACTGGACCGGGGCCACTCCGCGAATCCAGTCGTGGGAGGTGCGCGCGCGCACCACCTACGGTGCGATCGCCGGTACGTCGCTGATCGACTGGCCGATCGAATACAGCGAGCTCGAGCGCTACTACGAACTCGCGGAGCGGCGGCTGCTCGTGACCCGGCGACATGGCAATCCGGGCCTGCCTGCGTCGGGCCACTTCAAGATCATGTATCACGGCGCACGACGGATCGGATATCGCCGCGTGCACACCGGGCACCTCGCCGTGAACACACGGCCGGCGGACCAGCGCGGCATGTGCATCCAGCAGGGCTTCTGCGTCCAAGGGTGCAAGACCGGAGCCAAGTGGAGCACGCTGTATACGGAGATTCCGCGCGCCGAGGCAACCGGGAACCTCGACCTGCGGCTGCGCTGCCACGCCGTACGACTCGAGCATGGCCCTGATGGGCGTGTCAGCGCGGTCATCTACCGGGACCCGGAGGGCAACGAACAGCGCCAGAAGGCGCGGCTCGTCTGCGTGGCCTGCAACAGCATCGAGACGGCGCGATTGCTGCTGCTTTCGGGATCCTCCCGCTTCCCTCACGGGCTTGCCAATTCGAGCGGCCAGGTCGGCCGCAATTACTGCCGGCATACCGCCGGCTTCATCTGGGGCGTGTTCGACAAGCCGGTGAAGTTCTGGCGCGGCACCACGCTGGCGGGCATCGTCGAGGACGAAACCAAGAATGACCCGCAGCGCGGCTTCGTGGGCGGCTACCACCTCGAGCTCGCGGCGCTCGATCTGCCGAGCCTGCCGCTTGCCGGATTCCCGAGCACGCTGTGGGGGCGCGACCTGGGATCACTGATGGACCATTACGACCGGATGGCGGGCATGCTGATCAATGGTGAGGACATGCCCCGCTCCGACAACCGCATCACGCTCTCGACCTCGGTCAGGGACGGCGCCGGCCTCCCGGTAGCGCACATTCACGTGGACGAGCACGACAATGACGCGGCGATGCGCACCCACGCCCAGCGTCAGGGGCGCGCGATCTATGAAGCGGTCGGGGCGCTGCGCACCTCGACGTCGCGGCAAACCCCCGCGACTCACAACATGTGTACGGCGCGGATGAGCAAGGATCCGCAGGACGGCGTGGTCGATGGGCATGGCCGGGCCCACGACGTCCCGAATCTGTACGTTTCGGATGGGAGCGCACTGACCACCCCAGGGTCGGCCAATCCCACGCTGACCATCGTCGCGCTCGCGCTTCGCCAGGCCGAGCACATCGCCCGTGAGATGAGCTCGCGGGGCCTGTAGCCCTTCCTGCCCGCGGCAGCCGCGGCCCGCTGCCGCCCCGCCAGCGCCGGCTGCCACCCCGTCGCGGCGCCTCTGGTACCATAGAGCGCTGACCCGCCCGATGCGCCCACTGTGCAACTGAATCGATTCGACCTCAACTTATTGATCGCACTGGATGTTTTGCTCCGCGAAAAGAACGTGACGCGGGCGGCGGAACGCGTGCATCTGTCGCAGCCGGCCATGAGCGCGGCGCTCGCCAAGTTGCGCGAGTATTTCAGCGATCCGCTGTTGGTACGCGTGGGACGGGAAATGGAGCTCACGCCCAAGGGCCTGTCGCTCACTGAACCCGTGCGCGACGCGTTGCATCGGATACAGGCGGCGCTCGGGACCCAGCCGACGTTCTCACCGAGCATCGCGCAACGGGACTTCACGATCATCGTCTCGGAAGAGGCGGTACCGGGCTTCCTGCCGGCAATCCTGCGTCGCGTGGCGTCCGAGGCGCCCGGTGTGCGCTGTTGCATCGAGCTCATTTCCCAGACGGCCTTCAGTCGGCTCGAATACGGCGAGGCCGATCTGTGCCTCTGCCTCGACCATCTGCGGCTGTACGACGCTACCGAATATCCGGAGAGTCTACGGATCGTGCGACTGCGCCCGGTGCGCTGGGTGTGCGCGGTCGATTGCGATCACCCGACGGTGCGCGACGCCTTGTCGGCCGAGCAGTTCCTGGCCCTCCCCCACGTCTTCGGCCGCCCGAGCGGATACTCGGCCTCGGCGGAGAACCTGGTTCGCGCCCTGTTCGACATCGACCTTGCCGTGCACCTGACCGTGCCGAGTCTGCTGCACCTGCCGCTAGTGCTCGCCGGCACCACCTATGTGGCCACGCTCCCCGAGCGCATCGCGGGCATGGCGGCTCCCGGAGCACGGATCAAGACCTTTCCGCTGCCGTTCGACGTGGCAGAGCATCACGAGATACTGCTCTGGCACAAGCGCCACGAACCGGATCCCGCGCACGCGTGGCTCCGCGAGTTGATCATCGATCTCGCACGAACGATGTAGGCCATTGGAGGAACACAATGCTGACGATTAGAAGGAGTGACGAGCGCGGATCCGCCGACCACGGTTGGCTCAAGTCCCGCCATACGTTTTCATTTGGCGACTACCATGACCCAGAGCACGTCGAATTCGGGGTGCTGCGCGTCATCAACGACGACCGCGTCGCGCCGGGCAAGGGATTCGGCACCCACGGCCACCGCGACATGGAGATCCTGAGCTACGTGCTCGAAGGCCAGCTCGGACACAAGGACTCCATGGGCAACGGATCCGTGATCGTGCCCGGCGACGTGCAGCGCATGAGCGCGGGAACCGGCGTGCTCCACAGCGAAATGAATCCGTCGCCGACCGAGCCCGTGCATTTCCTGCAGATCTGGATCAAACCCAATGTTGCCGGAATCGCGCCGGGCTACGAACAGACGCGCTTCCCGCCGGCCGACAAGCGCGGGCGCCTGCGCCTCATCGCCTCGGCCGACGGCGCGGACGGCTCCGTGCGGATTCATCAGGATGTGCGCATCTACGCCGGGCTCTTCGACGGCACGGAGCGCAGCACCCTCGAACTGCCTGCGCATCGCAAGGCGTACGTTCACGTTGCGCGCGGCAAAGTGACCGTCGGTGGAGTGGCTCTGGCGGCCGGCGACGGACTCGCGGTCACCGACACCCCGAGCCTCACTCTTTCGGATGGGCAGGACGCGGAAGTACTGGTGTTTGATCTGCCGGCTTGACGATCGAGGGTCCGCCCGGCCTAGGCGCGCTCAGGTCCGTGAGGAGGCCCACGGCAATCACCGGCCCGCTCACCGCTAATGGAATCGCCTGTTCGTGTTCCCGGGCAATCGTTGAAGGATGAGCGCGAGCGACTCGTCGACGACGTTATTCTTCCCTACGTTCTCTTTCCCGCGATCTTTTGGTAAGCGCTCGAGGATCCACGTACTTCCCGTCGTGATTTGATCGGTCGAAGCTGGTTGCAGGGGTAGACCTGTTTTTGCTGCCAAAACTGACGGTAGGATTAGCTTAGTTTATAGGATGCTTCTGTCGTATCAATTTGATTTTGTGTGATTTCATGTTCTTGATTTCGCACCGCATCAATGCATTACGATTCAATCACTTAATATTCCCGAAAGTCGTCATTTTCATGCTCTCCGGGATCTGGTAAATCACTGATTTCTCAGGGTGCCGTGTGGTTCGAAAAAAGTAACAGAAAGACGTTTACTATCAATTAGTTATCGTTTCTGCCATGCATAATTCATAGCATTTTCTGCCGTCACTTATTGCACGGAAAACAAGCGGACCCCTTCTCGGCCGCAAGATGCTCCACAAGGTTGATGAGCTCGAGCAGATCGACGACGCGAAAAAATGATCGTCCTTGCCCCATGGCAACCTCGGAATCGAGTGCTACTGTGTCGGTCCACTGCGGAGGA
>Ga0182013_10000127_pt1 | contig 95314 bp, 78 predicted proteins | sample 612S2MmetaG_FD_120487 | JGI IMG/M metagenome (GOLD analysis project Ga0182013, IMG submission 120487) | Permafrost microbial communities from Stordalen Mire, Sweden - 612S2M metaG | ecosystem: Environmental > Terrestrial > Soil > Wetlands > Permafrost | place: Sweden: Stordalen | collected...
GGGTTTGCGAAGATCGCGGGCAACGATCCGTTGCGACTGGAAGTTACAGCGTTGGGCAGCTGGAAGTCCTCGGGAATGCCTTACGGTGGCCGCTACCCATGCGCCAACCTCGTTTTGAACGGCGTGTGGTATTACGGAACCTATTGCTGCGACATCAACTACCGCAAGAGTGGGGACGTGGTCTACAACTGGGCGTGGCTCGGTCCCTATCTCGGCTGCCGTTATTCCCGGGATTTCGGAAAGTCCTGGGTCGAGAGCCCGAGCATGCCCTGGTCGCCGCTGATCGCCCAGGACATTCACGGCGCCGGAGACCAACTGCGCGCGCTGAAGCAGGCGAAGAAGGTATTCAATGGCGATGCTGCGGGCAGCGACGTTGGCTCATTGATTCCGGCGGTCGGCCTTCCTAAAATTGGAGTCATGCATTTCGTTGACTACGGCAAGAACATGCAACATTCGCCGGACGGCAAAGCGTATCTAGTCGGGCACGGCGTAGCGCCCGATGCTCCACATCCACGTCTTGGAGCGGTAAGCTGGCTCTCAGGGGACGCGATTTATTTGATGAGAGTGTCGCTGAGTCCCGAAACAGTGAACGATGCCAGCCAGTATGAATTCTTTGCGGGCTATGATTCGCCAGGTGTTGCCCGGTGGTCTCATCGCGTTGAAGACATGCTGCCCATGCTGGAGTGGAAGAACCATTTAGGCAGCGCCGCCATTACTTATCATCCCGTCCTTGACCGGTATTTTATGTGCGTTGCCGACGGATGGCCGAGCACGCGAACCATCGGCACGCAGATTCTGGAAGCGGATCGCGTGGCCGGTCCGTGGCGGCTCGTGTGCTACCTTAAGGACTTTGGTTCGCAGGGTTACTTCGTTAATATTCCCAGCAAATTCATCCATGTGGATGGAAGGACCATGTGGCTCTGCTATAGCGCTAATTTCACAAACGACTGGTTGCACACGGAATATCCAATCGATCCTCCAGGCAGCCGCTATGGCATGTGCCTGCAGGAGATCAAGCTGGTTTCTTGACCTGGCTCAAGAGGTCCGCCCTGAAGGAGATCGAAGGTGAAAGTGGAAATTTCTCGCCGCACGTTCCTCGCCACAGCAGCAGCATCCTGTATCACACCCGCAGTGGCTCAGGCAATGCCAATTGGCGATGGTCTGCTGTCTTTCTCAAAAAGCGCGCCTGACTCTACTGGTGTTTCCGATGCGGCCTGGCATGATGCAGGCGTTGCCAACTTCTCCAGGTCGCCGTTTGCCCGATTGAAGCCTCTGCCCGTCAGGGCCGTGACGATTGAGGATGGGTTCTGGTCGCGTCGCCGCAAGACAAACGCGGCATCAAGCATTCCCACCATGCACGATCAGTTGGTTGCGCACGGCCGCATAGACAACTTTCTCCGGCTCGAGGGCAAATCGCAAGAGCCGCAAAAGGGCCCTGTTTACTCCGATTCGGATATTTACAAGTGGCTTGAGGCCGCCGCGTTTGTGCTTCAGTCTGGCCAGCAACCGGAGCTGAAGAAGACCGCCGATGCGATGATCCACGATGTGGTCGCGGCCCAGGAACCCGGCGGCTATCTGAACACATACTTTGTCGAAGATCGAAAGCCGCTGCGAATGTTATACCCGACGCAGACCACCGGTCATGAGCTTTATAACATCGGCCACATGTTACAAGGGGCGATTGCCTATTATCGCGCCACCGGCGACAGCGCGCTTCTCGATGCCGGCACTCGCTTCATCGACGATTTCCTGATACCGAACTACGGGCCGGGCGCTGCGCAAAAGGGAATCGTTGCCGGCCACCCTGAAATCGAGATGGCGCTGATCGAACTTTATCGAACCACGGGAAAACGGAAGTACGTTGACCTGGCCGGCTACATTCTCCACGGAGACGATCGGATTCCCCTTTCGCCGAGTCAAATCTCGTACATGTTCTGCGGCGTGCCTTTCACCTCGCGTACTCATCTTGAAGGCCACGCTGTTCGTGCGATGTACGCCTGCTGTGGCGCAACGGATTTCTACCTTGAAACCGGTGACCCGGCCTACTGGCAAGCCTTAACCAGGCTCTGGGACGACCTGACTTCACATCAGCTTTACATAACCGGAGGCGTGGGCGCGCGACAGGAAGGTGAAGCTTTCGGCGACGCGTACGAACTGCCCAACGCGCGCGCCTATGGAGAGAGCTGCGCCGCGATCGGCAGCATGATGTGGAACTGGCGCATGCTGGCAGCCTCGGGCGACTCGAAATTTACCGACGTGATAGAGCGCGCACTCTACAACGGAATCAACTCGGGAATGTCGCTGGACGGAACGACCTATTGCTATCGCAACCCGTTGGCATTCGATCCTGCCGGCGACTCGCGCTATGCGGAGGATCCGGAAGGAAAGATTCGCAACCCGTGGTACTACACAACCTGTTGTCCGCCCAATCTGGAACGGACCTTTGCCTCGTTGCCCGGTTACTTCTACTCCACCAGCGAAGACGGTGTGTATGTGCACCTTTACGATAACTCCGCGCTAACCTGGCGATTGCAAGATGGCTCCGCTCTCCGCATGGAGCAGAAGACGAATTATCCATGGGATGGCGACGTTCACATTTCAGTTGACCCGGAGGAGTCGCGCGATTTTGCGGTCTATGTCAGGATTCCGGGGTGGTCGCGAACGAACGGCGTGGCCGTGAATGGAAAGCCTGTTACGGGAGTCGCGCCCGGCAAGTATCTGCCCATTCGTCGCCGCTGGTCAAAGGGGGATGCGATTCACCTTCAGTTCGATATGGCAACGCAACTCGTCAAGGCAAATCCGGAAGTTGTAGAAGATCGTGGACGAGTGGCGTTCCAGCGCGGACCTCTGGTGTTTTGCATGGAGATGCTGGATCAACCCGACGAAGTGCGGCAGAACGGCTTGAGCAGTTGCATCGCCGCGGTCTCTTCATCTACCGAAGCCCGATTTGTAGACGATTTACTCGGGGGCGTGATGGTGCTCGAGCATCCAGGCTACCTTGACCGCGCTTCTGCCGGCGATTCGCTCTATTCCGTGGTGGAAAACGCTGTTCACGCAGAAGAAACCCGCACAACATTGAGGCTTATTCCGTACTATGCGTGGGCTAACAGATCACGTACTGCGATGCAAGTTTGGATTCCGTACACTCGCGTTTAAAGTGCTGCTCGCTTATGTGCGGCTCGCGGTTTGTGCCGACTGCTTTCAGTGGCCTCAGATGTCGTCCGCTCAGAATCGACCGACCGCTGACGCGACGGATGAAGGCGCGCCTCCGTCATCGGCGCTCGGCCTCGGATGCAACTCCTGGTCCGCCACAACGACGGAGATGTTGCGTTACAAGAAGTCGCCCGCACACTAGCCGGGGCCCTGCGTCCCTCGGACTCCGTTGGACGGTGGGGTGGCGGCGAATTCCTTGCGATTGTCCGAAACATGAACTCAGAGGTCCTCAATGCTGCGTTCAACTCGTTGCGAAACTGAACATCGTTGGTACCGGGGGAAACTCTTCAGGAACTGCCCCGCGAATGGATCATCAGGTAGTAGACCAATGCCCAATCCTGATCGTTTGCCAAGGGATCGAGGAAACGACCAGGCTTGTCATTTATTGTGAGCGGAAACCCACTCGCACACGATGCGCTACCGTCGCCGTGAAAAAGGCAGAGATTGTTCGCAAGGATGCGCTTAGCCCTTTCGAAGTATCGCTTGTCGCTCGTAGCGCGAGCGATATCGTCAAAACAGATCGCGGTAATGGTAGACCAGTAGTGTGGTAGCGTATCGCCATACAGTTGGCACTTGCCAAACCAATAGTCGTCCCAGTGCCGGATCGCAATGTCGTTCAGATGATAATCGGGTTGCTGGCCATTGAACGCCTCAAGGCAGAGAAGGAGCGGCCTCAGACCCTCCAGATATTTTCTATCGCCTGTGGCTAGATAGACTTCAGCAAGGATCTGTACGCTCGGACCAACGATGCTCTGTTCGTAGTTGACTTCACTCCGCGGAAAGTTCGTCGAGATCTCGAGAAGCACGTCACCGTGCTTTTGGTAAAGAGCCAACACTTCGTCGTATTCCGTTTTCAGACTGAATTTCTGCAATAAAGCTAGGCTCTCCAGAATGGGCATTCCGATGCCAATGGGGTCGTGGAAAAGCGCGTGGACGACGTGCCGCAGAACGGCAGGAGTATGGTGCCGGCTTAACGATCTTCGGCACACTTTTCTATCGGCACTGGGGGAAGCGAGTGTTCCGGAATCGACAATGAAAGCCATCGCAGGCTGGATGTCGGCCAAGATGCTAGAGCGGTACTCGCACACGCGCCAGCAGGCCAAGCGCGAGGCGGTCAATAAGCTCCCACGGTGACGGCCCCATTAGTCTCGTTTACTCCTGAAAGGCCTTGAGGGTCCCCACAAAATCCCCCACAATCACAAACTACGAAAGGGTTGCCGAATTGGCAACCCTTTTATTATCAGTGGTGGGCGAGGCGGGGATTGAACCCACAACCCCCGGCTTAGAAGGCCGGTGCTCTATCCAATTGAGCTACTCGCCCACGGTTGTGCAAACGGTTTAAATGGAGGACTTACGATCTGTAATGCGTCGCCCCCCACCAGTCCTTAAACGCCAGGCGGCCAATCAACGGCCACTCTGTACCTCGTTCCACCACGAGGGTACTATCAATTCCACAGCCGCCTTCAAATGACGTGCCGCGAGGTGAGCATAGTGTGCCGTCATGTTGAGGGTATAGTGGCCAAGTGGCACCTGAATCGTCTTCAAGTTTACACCGTTCATGGCGAGTCGTCTGGTGAACACGCGGCGAAAGGTCTGCAACGTCACACCCTCGATTCCGGCGCTTGCTACTGTCGCATCGAGCCAATTCGATGGGTTTTCGACCGAGAAGACCGGACCCTCCGGGGGCGACCCAGGCGATCTAGCCTCTGCCTCATTTCGGCGGAAGCGGCTAATGCGAACATGTTCAGAGGCGCCAGCATGTTGCAGTGACCAAAGTCTCTAAACCAGCCCGATGATCAAGGGCTGCTTTTCCTTCAGACCTCTCCCCGAAAAACTCCGGCGGGAAGCCCTAAGTAGCTAATTTCAGATTCAGGGGAGGTTGCGAAATTAAGTATATCGTGAAACGATATAAATATGAATTCTAAGTCTCGAATTACTGAGCGGGGGTCGCTGATTCGAACTTTGGCGGAGTTTCGCTTCGAAATGCGCCGATTCCTGCACTTCAGCGAATCCGCAGCCCTGGAAGCCGGTTTGCAACCGCAACAACATCAGCTTCTCCTCCAGGTAGCGGGTGCGCGGGAGGGAACGACCGTGACCATTGCCTATGCCGCCGAGCGGCTCGGTTTAAGGCACAACAGTACGGTTGAACTGGTCGATCGCTCGGAGCGGGAGGGCCTTCTGACCCGAGAGGCAGATCCGGATGACAAGCGACGCGCAATTCTGAAGGTAACGCGGAAAGGGAATCAGATTCTTGGCCGATTATCAGGGGATCACGCACGGGAGCTGAATGAACTGGGGCCGCGCTTGATGGAAGCATTGAAAAACATACGCCTGCACGAACAGTCGGTTGCGGGCACGGAGGGCCGATGAAGTCTCGGCCTTCGGCTTTGCGCGACTTTACCGTAGATGGGCGAGTTTGGCTCTTGACGGGAGTGGCGCTTCTGATTGGCGCGGGCGCGGCAGGATTGGCGGTCCTTCTGTTGCGGGCTATCGCTCTCGCGACAAATGTCTTCTACTACCATCGGCTGAGCCTTGCGATGGTCGGGCCCGCAGGGTCTTCTCTTTCGCCATGGATAATGCCGGCGGTTCCGGTAGTTGGGGGAATTCTTGTTGGGCTTATGGCGCATTACGGATCGCACAAGATTCGCGGACACGGTATTCCGGAAGCGATCGAGGCGATTCTGCTGCGAGGGGCGCGCGTAGACCCAAAGGTTGCGCTACTTAAGCCTCTTTCCGCAGCGATTGCGATCGGGTCCGGTGGACCCTTCGGCGCCGAGGGGCCGATCATTATGACCGGCGGAGCCTTTGGCTCGCTCGTTGCGCAGTGGCTCAACCTGACCGATGCGGAGCGGACGACGCTTCTGGTAGCGGGCGCGGCGGGCGGAATGTCAGCTACATTCGCAGCACCCATTTCAGCAATCCTGCTATCGGTCGAGTTGCTTCTCTTCGAGTGGCGCCCTCGCTCTCTCGTGCCCGTCGCTGTGGCGAGTTTGGTTGCGGGAGCGTTGCGGATTGTCTGGCTTGGGGCTGGACCAATCTTCCCGGTGGAGTTGCACTCGACCATTTCCCTGGGACAGACGCTCCTGGTGGCAGGTCCTCTGGGAATTCTGGTTGGGCTCGCTTCAGCCGGGCTGAGCCGGCTGATGTATGGATTTGAGGATGCCTTTGAGCATATTTGCGGCCGCTTGCATGTCCACTGGATGTGGTGGCCCGCGATCGGCGGAATCGGCATCGGGCTGGGCGGGTTCTTCTTCCCTCGCGGCCTTGGTGTGGGTTACGACAACATCGCGGAACTTCTCCGTGGGAATGCCCCGGTTGGACTGTTGATTGGTCTGCTGTTGGCGAAGTCGCTGATGTGGGCATTCTCACTCAGTTCGGGCACTTCTGGTGGCGTTTTGGCCCCGCTGTTGATGATCGGCGCGGCTGTGGGCGAGTCGGCAGCCAAAGTTGCAGACTTGCCTGGCGAGACACAAGCCTTGTGGGCCTTGATGGGAATGGGCGCTATGCTCTCAGGTGCCTTGGGAGTGCCTCTGACAGCGATTTTGTTCTCACTCGAACTCACGCACGCGATGCCGGCTTTGTTGCCATTGGCACTGGCTTGCATCGCTTCCTATCTTGTGACCTCACTTATCATGCCGCGATCGATCTTGACAGAAAAGCTCAGTCGCCGCGGATATCATCTTTCCCGCGAATATGGCGTCGACCCGCTTGAGATGGTGAGCGTGGCGGACGTCATGACGGAGTATCCAGCGAATGCGTCGCTGAGCGAAAACGGAGATCAAGCATTGCACGGGGTACTGGCGTATTCCGATGAGACTTGTCGGGCAGTCGCCGAAGAGATGGCGACCACCGGAGTGACAATTATGAAGGTGATCGATCGCAAGACGGGCCGAGTCTGCGGAACGATTGGTGCGCAGGAACTCCTGGCTGGGAGGAAGCGAGCGGTTGAGCGAGAGTCGGAACGCAACAGCTCCTTTCCGGTCGAAATCTGGCGAAGGTAAAGAATGGCGCTCCCGGATACGAGGAGAAGGATCAGAAGCGAGCGATCTACACTCTTGCGAACCAGTGCCGGCTTGAGCGCCTCAACCATCAGGACTAGCCAAAGAGCAAGGCCGTTTAACGAGAGAATCTGCCAGAATCGCCCGAGGTTGAAATATTCATAACCCTGACTGCCAAACAGAACCACGTGTTTTCCGAGTCGTTGCTCGATTCCAAACCATTCGCCGGCCAGCGATCCGCCGACTACGAGGATGAGAGCACCGAAAAGTGCATTGACTCCTAATCGTTGATGCTTCGGCTCATGGCCACTGACGGCCACATCCGGACGGGGGAGAAGTGATAGCGAAGCACACTTCTCTTCGCCGCCGGCATTAGCCTACAAATCCACCCTTGCGCGCACTTCGGGCGGGGCGCAGTTTCGGCGGGTGTATAGTTGCAGGTCGTTTCCCTTATACCCCATAATCTCCGGTAGCTCTGCGCGATCGCCTTTCCGTTGAGGGAATCAATGCGTGTCTTGCCAATCGTCGTGATGACGGCGCTAGTTGGCGCCTGCGCCGTAACACTGTTAGCCCAGACGCGTGAAGAAGACTGGAAGCAATGTGTGAGCCATGATCCCGACCTAAGCATTACCGGCTGCACTCCCTTAATCCAGTCTGGCCAGGAGACCGGCGCCAAACTTGCCAAAGCGTTTTACAACCGGGCAAATGCGTATCTCCGCAAGCGAGAGTATGACCGCGCCATCCAGGACGCTGACGAGGCGATCCGGCTCGATCCCAGCAATGCCCTGGCATTGAGCAGCAGGGGAATTGCCCACAAGGACAAGGGCGAATGCGATCTCGCCATCCAAGACTATGACGAAGCGATCCGGCTGAATCCCAGCTATGCCTCTGCGTTCAACAACCGGGGCATCGTCTACGTCGACAAGGGAGAATACGATCGCGCCATCCAGGACTATGGCGAGGCGATCCGGCTGAATCCCAGCTTTGCCTCTGCGTTCAACAACCGGGGAGCCGCCTACGATGCGATTGGCGATTACGATCGAGCTATTCAGAACTTTGACGAGGCGATTCAGCTCAATCCAGGCTATGGGGAAGCGCTTTACAACAGGGGCATCGCTTACTTCGGCAAGAGCGAATACGACCGGGCCATCCGGGACTACGATCAGGTGGTCCGGCTCAATCCCAACGATGCCTTGGCATTCAACAACCGGGGCAATGCATACCGCGGAAAGGGCGAATATGATCGCGCAATTCAGGACTACGATCAGGCGATCAAGCTGGATCCAAGCGATAAATACGCGCTCCGCGCCCGGAGCACGGCCCGCTTTTTGGCGGGCGATTTCGCAGGCGCTGAACCGGACTTTGCGGAAGTTCTCAAAGCAAATCCAAGCGACGCCTATTTTGCCCTGTGGTTATACCTGGCGCAAGCGCGAACCGGAAAGGACGCGCGTAGTGTATTGGAGCGGAACTCGAAACAGATCAATCTGACGGCATGGCCAGGTCAAGCCGTCGAACTTTATCTGGGATCGGCTACCCCCGCTGCGGTTCTGTCTGCGGCCGGAGACCCGGATTTAAACAAGGACAAGGGCCAGCATTGCGAAGTCTATTTCTTCCTTGCCGAAAAGGCCCTGCTGGAAGGTGACCAAGAAGCGGCCAGGAGCCTGCTTCAGAAGGCGCTCGATACCGGAGCAACCCGAGAGATGCATTATGCCGCAGCTCAGGCTGAATTGAAGCGGCTAGGGACTGCTGGGACGAATTCGCACCATTAGACCCCCCAGTTTTGACCTCCTCTCCCGCAACAGCACACGCCACCCTGCATTTCAGAACATGTTCAGCCCCGGGTCATTTCTTGAACTATAAGTATCGACAAAACAAACACTCTTCCATTGGCTCATCCAAACTGAAAGCAGGATCATCGCATAGCTGACTATCCGGACCGGCTGCCGTTGCAGTCAGAAATGTGTATTGCTTCTTTATTTAGGCGTTGAAGAGTAAGGAATGGCTTGTTGACAAATTGGAACATTGGCATTTAGAGTCTCGCCATGAAATTGAGCACAAAGCTCTATTGGCTGGACCGGAAAGACAAACGCTCAGACCATGATCAATCTCGCTCGGAGGCGGAATCGCGGTAGAGGACGACGGCACCTGACGCGAGCGAAGTGCTCCGCATCCTGGGTGGCCGCTTTGAGGCCAGGTAGCAGGCGGTATCTGTGCGTTCCTTATTGCAATGCACTCTTCATTGACCACCGGACAAACACCGACGGTGGAGCGTCTCGTTCGCAAAGGGAACCGAGCGTCGCGATGTTGCTGAAAGCGCCTGGGTGTGAATCCGCAATCGGGAGGATCCAAATGTGTGACGACACGAGAAGAAGCTTTCTGAAAAAGATGGGGATCGCCTCCGTCATTGCAGCGGGCGGCATCAATCGAGGTTTTGCCAGCGATCCATTGTCATCAATTTCCGTTGATGGATACGTTCCCCCGATAGGGGACATCCGGATTCCGGAAATAGACGAGAACTGGAAAGTCGTAAGGGAATTCGTTACCGAACCAGGTCCGGAATACCGGCATGCGTCCGAATCCGCGTTCGAAGCGTTTCGCGACATCAAATACGGCGTTCGCATTCATTGGGGGCTGTACTCGCTCCAGGAATGGTGGAACACGAGCTGGCCATTCCTGAAGCTGTCTTCTACAGAGAAAGCCCGCTACAATCTGCAATACAAGACTTGGAATCCACAGGGGTTTGAGCCGGAATCATGGATGACTTTTTTCCGGGAGAACGGAATGAAGATGTTCACGTTCACACCCAATCACCATGAAGGATTCTCGATGTATGACACCAAGCGCCGCATTCGGAGCCGAATTGACTGGACCAATTCTACGGGGCCTGTGTTGCAGGATTGCGATCTAGCCTACAGCATCATGGAAACGCCGTTTGGACGAGATGTAGTGCGGGAGGTTGTGGAGGCGGGGAGACGAAATGGCCTTAAGGTGGATCTGTATTTTTCGCATCCCAACTGGTACGACGCCGATTTCCGGCCTTACGTGCGGCATCCTGCTCAAGTTCCCTCCTCGCAGAATCTTCTGGCTCACCTCGATTTTGTGCAGACTCGTCGAACTTACGGTGATTCTCCGATCACGGTTCCGGATCCTCTACCTGCTGAAGTCCAGCGGATGATGGCCAGCCATCGCCATCAACTCACAGAACTTCTCACAAATTACGGCAAGATTGACATGGTCTGCCTCGACATGTGGCTGGGGAAAGAGGTGTGGCCTGAGCTGCAAGAGACAATGGTTGCACTCCGAAAGATCCAACCTGACGTGATGTTTCGTGCCCGCGGCATCGGGAATTACGGCGACTACTACACGCCGGAAAGGTATGTGCCAGGAACCAAGGGAACAACGGATATGCCCTGGTTTGCGATCTATCCATTAGGGAGCGGTTTTTCCTATGGCGGTCCTGATGATCATTTCAAGGGAAGCAAGTGGGTGATCCAGAATCTTGCTGACACGGTAGCAAAGGGCGGCAATTTCATGGTTGGCATTGGGCCGGATAGCGACGGCAGATTAAGCACCACGGCATTGAACCAACTGGAAGAGGTTGGCCAATGGCTGAGAGTGAATGGAGAAGCGATATACGGAACGCGCCCGCGTCCGGGTGATTTGTGGAAGGAGGGCACACAAGTTTCCTTTGCCGAACCTTCGGGCCAGACTGGCGAACTACTTCCTGCAGCAGGCGAAAATGTCCCCATCCGGTTTACTCGCAGCAAAGATGGTCGATTGCTCTATGCCATCTGCTTGCAATGGCCCGGTACGGCGCTCAAATTGCAGACGATTCGAATGAACAAAAGTGCCAAGATCACCCTGCTGGGGGTAAAGCAGCAACTCAATTGGCACGATGATCACGGTGGCGGATTGGTGATCGAAATTCCTTCCGCACTGCAAGATGAAGTGAAAAGGCCATGCAAGACTGCCTGGGCTTTCAAAGTTGAAGGTGAGGAAATATAACACGCTTTTTGCGGCAGCAGCGCTTCGCGAGAGGACGCAGCGAGTTGATCAGTCGGTGATCTGGGTAGCATGAGCATCGCCGGGGTTCCTGTCATCTGCTGAAGAGCGGAGAAGGCCGTAACGTGTGATGAAGATCAAGCCAGCTCACGCAAACCAGGGTCGATTTGCTGCGCGGAATTTTCTCTGGACAGAGAAGTGGCAGCCGCGGCTCAGCGCGAGCAGGGCATCTTCGTCCAAAGATCGGGGAGCATAGGCTGGCGCGCCGCCAGGATCAAAGAGGCACATTGCATGCCTGGGACGCAGGCTTGACGGCGGAGGAAGGCAGTGCTTAGAATCCGCATGTAAATATGGCTGAACCAATTTGTCGAGCTCCCCACTTTGGGATCGGCATTTGCCGCACCGCTGGCGGTAAAGGAAGGAAGGCCAATCTGTATGCATTCGACGGTTCTGGGATTTGCACTGGTCTTCATCGCTGCTCTTTCCGGCGGTGCGCTTGCGGTCCCTCTGAAGAAGAGACGACGGTTCGAGCTCGAAAACATCTATATTCCCTCCACGCTTGTCATGATGCTCATTTTGCCGTTTACCATGGCCGCGTTTGTGATGCCGAACTGGCAGCAGGCCATGCATGCGGCGGGTGCCGGGGCCGTATGGAGAGGGGCAGCATTCGGGTTCGGATGGGGCGTTGGCTCCCTCCTGTTTGGCTATGGCGTCACCATGGCGGGAATGTCGGTCGGCTTTGCGACCATCATGGGGATCAACACCGCAGTCGGGTCCCTTCTTCCGTTCCTGGTAAAGTCTCCCGCCGATCTACTTACGTCAGGCGGACGGGTGATTCTGATAGGCATTGCAGGATGCATCGCCGGGGTGGTGGTCTGCGGCAGGGGGGGCTTTCTGCGTGAACGCGAGACGGGTGCCAGCGGACAACGACGTAGATTCGGCAGCGCCTTGTTGGTTTGTGTGGCCTCCGGGCTGCTGAGTGCGTGCGCCAATCTTGGTTTTGCCTTTACCAGCCGAGTCGGAGAAGAGGCGCGAAAACTCGGGGTGAGTCCGGTCTTCTCCACTCTCGCCAGTTGGATGCCCGTCTTCTGGGGAGCAACGGTGTCGCTCCTGCTCTGGTTCGTCGGCTTGCAGATTAAGAGAGGCACATGGCGGAAGAACTTCGGTCCGGACGCCGTGCATGACTGGCTGATGGGTGTATTGATGGGGGGCATCTGGTTTGTTGCCACGATTCCTTATGGCATGGGAGCATACTACTTGGGCCGCCTCGGCACCTCTGTAGGGTGGGCCGTGTACATGGCCTTCACGCTCCTCGTTGCCAACATCTTCGGCTTTATGACCTGCGAGTGGACGGGCGCGCCGCCACGAGCACTGAGGACCCTTTACACCGGCCTTTCGGTTCTGGTTGCTGCCATCGTCGCGCTTGCTGCCGGCAATTCAATGACAGGGCATTAGATATTCAAGAAGGGTGGTACTTTGCCATGCAGTACAATTTGCTCGGCAAAACGGGATTGAAGGTTTCCCGGCTCAGCTTTGGAGCCTCGGCGCTGGGAGGAGTTTTTCATGCCGTGGACGAAGCGGAGGCCATCGCAGCAGTGCATGCCGCGCTCGATTGCGGCATCAACTACTTCGACGTTGCGCCGGCCTACGGGGGTACTCGATCTGAGACGGTTCTTGGCAAGGCCCTGCGAGGTATACCCCGCGATCGATACTTTCTGTCCACCAAAGTGGGCAAATACACAGATCCGAATAGTTATGGCAACGACACGCTAGATTACTCGCATGCGCGCATTCGGGCATCGCTAGATGAAAGCACTGGGCGGTTGGGCGTGGACTACTTTGACATAATTCATATTCACGACATTGAGTACCAGAATCGCAAACATACCGAGTGGGCTCTGACTGAAGGCTACGAAGCCTTGCAGGAGCTGAAGCGGGAGGGCAGGATAGGGAGCGTCAGCTTTGGCATCTATCCGATTGACTTGTGGAAGCGGATCTTTACCTCGCTCGATATCGATGCTGCACTGGTTCACAATCATTATTGCCTCAACGACACGCAGTTGCTGGATTTACTGCCCATGGCTAATGAGAAAGGCATCGGCATTGTGAATGGCTCGCCCTTTGCCTCCGGACTGCTGACAGACCGCGGACCCGCCGACTGGCATCCGGCCGAACCGGAAGATCGCGTTCTTTTCCGCAATGCCGCGGAGTTCTGCCGCTCGCAGGGAGTAACGATCAGCCGACTGGCTCTTCAGTTCTCCAGTCAAAACCCTGATATCCCGACGACCTTGTTCAGTTCAGCTAACCCCGAGAGCGTACGCCGTAATGTGGCCGACTACGAACAGCCCTATGATAAAGCGCTATTAGAGGAGGTTCGGAAGATTCTCCAGCCAATCCTGAACAAGGAGTGGAACTACTAACGTGCTGATCGACACACACCATCACCTCTGGGAGTACAACCACCGCGATTACGTATGGATGAGCGGAGAGATGGCTTCGCTCCGCCGCAACTTCCTCGTCCCAGAGCTCGAGGCCGTGATGCGTGAAGCGGGTGTGGATGGGACTGTCGTGGTGCAGGCGCGTCAGAGCGCCCAGGAGACGGAGTGGCTACTTGGACTTGCCGAGCGCAATCCCTTCATCCAGGGTGTGGTCGGGTGGGTTCCACTATGCGCCCCCGAAGCAGCAAGAGAGCTTGACCGGCTTGCCCTTCGCCCGGAGCTCAAAGCCGTGCGGCACGTCCTGCACGACGAGCCGGACGACCTATACATGCTGCGGGCTGACTTCAACCGGGGAATTGCGCTGTTGAAAGATCGCAACCTGGTGTACGACATTCTCATCTTCGAGCGGCACCTCCCGCAGACGATCGAGTTTGTAGATCGCCATCCGCGACAACTTTTTGTTCTCGACCACATTGCCAAGCCACGGATCAAGGAAGGCGTTCTTTCTCCGTGGAAAGAGAGCCTGCGCGAGCTAGCCCGCAGGCAGAACGTCTACTGCAAAGTCTCGGGAATGGCGACAGAAGCGGACTGGAAGAACTGGAACGCGGGCCAACTGAAGCCCTACTTCGATGTGGTGCTTTCGGCTTTCGGTGCATATCGGCTGATGTTCGGCTCCGACTGGCCCGTCTTAACTCTGGCCGGCGACTACAACCGCTGGGTAAACACGTTCCGATCGTTCATCGCGGAGCTCTCTCCAGAAGAGCAGGAGAGCATCTGTAGCAGAACGGCCAAGACTGTTTACAGTCTATGAACCGGCAACAGGTAAATCAGGAGGCCACCAGGGACTATGCAACGACGAGACTTTCTCATGCTAACGAGCAGCGTAGCCGTCGCTGCGGGCGTGAGCCTGCCAGAAGTCGGCTTGGCTTCAGCAACGGCGGAAGAAGCGCCGGCTACGAATACAAGCGTGTTCCATGTCTCGCCTCAGGGTAACGATCGCAATCCGGGGACTGCTTCGCGTCCTTTTGCCACGCCAGGGCGCGCGCAGCGAGCGGTGCGCCAGGTTGACCGCCGCGTCCCGATCCAGGTTTGGCTTCATCAGGGCACCTATTACCTCGACTCGCCGGTTACTTTCGAACCCCAGGACTCGGGCACACCGGAATCTCCCGTAACGTGGTCGGCATGGCAGGATGAGATGGTCACTTTAAGCGGCGGGCAGCGGCTTAACTGCCAGTGGACGCCACACGCCAACGGCGTTTTCAAGACCGCCGTGACGGAAAAGTTGGACTTTTCGCAGCTCTTTGTAAACGGCAAACGGAAGATACGCGCACGCTATCCAAATTACGACCCTTCCCAACCCGGCAAGTCAGGATACCTGCAGGCTGCTGGTTCCATTCCACAGGATGCGCAGGATCCCTTTGCCGGTCCGGATGCGGACATGACTTTCTCCGCTGAGGCGCCCCGTGGGGTGCAGTTCGACCCCGCCACGTTTACAAGTAAGCGCTGGACCCATCCGGAAGAGGCTGAAATCCACATCTTTCAGGAAGCATATTGGGGAAACCTGCAATGGCGGTTGAATGGCATCGACCCCGAGACACATTCCATCTGGTTTGGCGAAGGCGGCCAACAGATTGGAGCGAAATGGGATAAGAATCCAGCCAGGGTAGGCGGCCGATCGCGGTACTTCATAGAAAATATCTTTGAAGAACTTGACTCTCCGGGAGAATGGTTCCTCGATAAGCGGATGAACATCCTTTATTACTATCCAGAAGCCGGAATTGACCTAAAGACTGCGCTGGTTGAGGTCCCGCGCCTTGAGCACATAATTCATTTCGCTGGAACTCAGGCGCAGCCGGTTAAGAACATCACTCTCAAAGGCATACGCTTTGCCCACTCCCTAAGCACCTACCTTTGCCGATACGATGTGCCATCCCTCAGCGATTGGTCCATACACCGGGGCGGCACTGTCTTTGCCGAAGGCACCAGACAGTGTTCCATCCAAGATTGCTGGTTTGACGCGGTTGGTGGAAACGCTGTTTTTGTCAACAACTACAACAGGGAGTTTTCTGTAACGGGGTGCAAGTTCACCGAAACCGGCGATAGCGCGATGTGCTTCGTTGGAGACCTCGCGCAAACGAACGGAGCGCAGAGGCAGTTTCCGTATGAATGCCAGGCCAGCAATAATCTCGTTCACGACTGTGGCGTTTTTGGGAAACAGATTGCCGGCGTTTACATCTCGCGAGCAAAGCGGATCACAGTCAGCCACAACCTGATCTATAACATGCCACGCGCCGCCATCTGCGTCGGAGACAGCACATGGGGCGGCCATGTCATCGAATTCAACCACACCCACGACACCGTTCTCGAAACCAGCGACCATGGCCCATTCAATGCATGGGGTCGAGATCGTGCCTGGAGCCTCGCGCAATCGCACGGTCCTTACACGGCTGACCGCGGCATTGATGCCTACGACGTTCTGGTAGATGCCATGGAGCCGGTCATCGTGCGCAACAACTTCTTCGATGAGAAGTCCGGGTGGGGTCTCGATCTGGACGACGGCGCTTCAAATTACAAGATATACAACAACATTTCCATCGGAGGAGTGAGTTTCAAATGGCGCGAAGGAGCGTACCGCGAGGTTCACAACAATGTCTGGTACAAGTCGCGCGTCGCTCCGTGTTTCCACGTAGGCAATAATTACAATCATGACCGTTACTACAACAACATCACTGTGATGGATTCCAGCGATACACAGTGGCCTGCCGGCTGGCCATGGTGGCCCCAGATGTTTCTTTCTGTGATTGCTCCGCCCGCAGTAGGTCCTTGGTTCGAAGAGGTGGATCATAACATCTTTTATGCCGAAAGCGGCGAATTCCAAGTTGTCGTGGACCAACTGCGTTCCGAAGGAGGGAAGCGAAACCCGCGCCGCTACAAGTTGACAGACTGGCAGGAACTGGGATGGGACAAGAATTCGCTGTTCACCGATCCACTCTTCGTCGATCCAGCGAAGCATGACTTCCGCGTTCGTCCGGAATCGCCGGCATTAAAACTGGGCTTCACCAATTTCGAAATGGGGAGATGGGGATTAACAGAAAAATTCCCTACGATATGGCTCTCGGAAGATCCCGGCGTTTCACGGCGCGGAAGGAGTCAAAAATGAACCAAATCGCACAACGAATTGGAATGGTGATCGGCATCAGGCCAGATCGCCTAAGTGCCTATGAGACGGTGCACGCGGCCTCGAATCCGGGCATACGTGATTTGCTGACCAAGTACAACATGCACAACTTCTCCATCTTTATCCAGAAGCTTCAGGAAGATCGTTACTACCTGTTCGGGTACTACGAGTACACCGGAAACGACTACGAGGCCGACATGGAGAAGCTTGCCGCCGAACCCCGCAATCAGGAGTGGTTGCTTATGACCGATCCAATGCAGATTCCATTGCAAGGCGAGCGTTCGTGGTCGATTATGCGCGAGGTATATCACAACCCGTGAGGATCGCAGCGGCAGCGATATCGGCGGCATTTGAGTGACAAGTCGATCTCGGAAGACTGTGGTTCCATGTACGTCAGGACCGCACTGACATTGTGCGATGCCAGTTTTGAGGCAGAGCACCAGTACAAATTGCGTAAGGGAGACACAATGGTTATGAACTTAAACAGACGCGATCTAATGAAGGGCGGCGTCGCCCTTTCCGCAGCATCATTGATGAACCCTCGGGGAACGGCCTTGGACCACAAGCATACTCATGCCGCCTCCGACAGCGGCTCGTTCCAGCCGTCCTGGAACTCGCTGCGGGGAATCCCTGTTCCACAGTGGCTCAGGGATGGAAAATTCGGTATTTACACCCATTGGGGCGTCTACTCGGTTCCCGCGTACGGCAAAAACGGCACCTGGTACGCCCACAATATCTACACCAACCCAGACTCCGATGACGCGAAGCACCACCTCGCCACGTACGGGCCGCTCGATAAATTCGGCTACAAAGACTTCATCCCCATGTTCACGGGCAGTCATTTCGATCCCGAAGAGTGGGCGGAGCTGTTCAAGAACGCGGGGGCGCGCTTCGCGGGACCAGTAGCGGAGCATCATGACGGCTTTTCAATGTGGAACACCAAATACTCCGAATGGAACGCGGCTAAGATGGGACCGAAGCGTGACGTTGTGGGAGAACTGTCCAAGGCCTACAAAGCGCGTGGTCTCAAGTTCCTCACCGCGTTTCATCATGCCGAAAACTGGTTCTATTTCCCTAAATGGACCAAACGGGCTGATCTTGCCGATCCCCGGTATTCCGGATTGTACGGAGAATTTCATCTCGAAAACGCGCTGCCCGATAAAAAGTTCCTCGATACTTGGGAAGGCAAGATGATCGAGGTCGTAGACAACTACGATCCGGATGTCATCTGGTACGACTTCGGCCTCCAGTTGGTGCAGCAGTGGTACAAGAAAGATTTTTTCGCTTATTACTTCAATCGGGCAGCACAGCGCGGCAAAGACGTGACGGTCACATACAAGTGGCATGATCTCCCCCCAGGAGTTGGAGTCTACGATCTGGAACTCGGCCAGGAACAGGAGATGACTTATGCCGAATGGATTACCGACACCACCATCGACGCGGGAAGCGGTTGGGGATACGTCAGCGCGCTCGGTTTCAAATCAGTCAACGAACTGGTTACCGGCCTCGTGGATCGCGTCAGCAAGAACGGATTCCTTCTGCTGAACGTCGGGCCAAAGCCGGATGGGACCATTCCTGAGCCGGCCAAGAACCGCCTGCATGGCATCGGGGATTGGCTACGGATTAATGGCGAAGCCATTTACGGCACCAGCCCATGGGTGATTGCAGGGGAAGGACCAACGAATCTGAAGAAGAGTGGTCCGTTCAACGAAGACAACGCACTCCAATACACCCCGCAGGACATTCGCTTCACGTGTAAAGACGATTATCTGTATGCCACAGTCTTGGCTTGGCCGGGAGAAAGGGTTGCCATCACCAGCCTGGTTCCGAAAAAAGAAAGGTGGCCGGGGTTGTACCCGTCGGAGATCGAATCCATCGAAATGCTTGGCAGCGACGAACCAATCAAATGGGAGTTCACAAAAGAAGCACTGATGCTAACCACTCCGAAAAAGAAGCCGTGTAACGATGCCTTCGTTTACAAAATCAAGTTGAAGAAGCCATTCTGAGAGCGGCTCTTCAGTCATTTGCGTGGGGGTGCGGGAGAATCCGGTGTGACGTTTCGAAATGCAGGCCCGCGCCCGACTTGGAACGATTTCACGCCGGCCGGCTGAGGATCTTTGTCAGGACCCAACCTGGATTGTCGGGCCGTAAATGGTCAGAGCCTGGCAGGTAGCTTTCGTTCTCTCGTCACTGATTTGTATGTCAAAGATTAGAAAAAGTTGATTTCTGGTGACCTCAATTGGAAGGGTTGGAGGGGTGCGATTTCCCCAAGAGGTCCCGGGCGTCGGTAATGTGCTCATGCATGTGGCGCCTTGCGTCCTCCGGGTTTCGCCCCCGTATCGCGTCGTAGATTTTGCGGTGAAACATCAATGGACGGTCAAGAGAAACACGATCCGAAAGCTGGCTCATGCTCTTGAGCAAAGTACGATGGATGCTTTTAAATAGCAGGTGGCAGATTCGGTTACCACTGGCCCGAAAGATCGCTTCATGAAAAGCCATATCCGCATTCAGGCGCTCCCGCACGTTCTTGCTGCGCTCCATCGAAAAGATGGCATTGCGAAGCGCCGACAAGTCTTCCGCAGTGGCTCGTTCGGCGGCACGCGCCGTGAGTTCAGGTTCCATCATGAGGCGCGTCTCAAACAGTTCATGCTGCGAAAGGTCATCGAGGAGCACCAGAAAATCAATCGGTTCATTGAGAATGGTCTCAGCGCTCTCGCTCAAATACGTACCATCTCCAACACGTTGCGAGAGGACGCCCATGATCTCGAGCACCTTCAGCGCCTGGCGGACGGAGGCGCGATTGGCGCCAAATTCTTTGGCTAACTCGCGTTCCGGGGGAAACTTGGAACCCGGCGAAACCGCCCCGGTGGAAATGAGACTTTTGATGCGGCCAATGAGCTTAGCCGTGATCCGGGTATCCGGCTGTTTGCGTGTCTCGGCAGTAGTGCGTGGCATAGCGATTTCCTCTGGTAACACATGGCCAGAATATTGTGCTAATTTTACAGCGAAAACGCACCTGGGATTGAGGTTCGATTGGCACAGCATTTAACCGAATCAAAGATTGGGCAAAGACAGTAAGGATAAAGCATACATCTTGACGGCCCCTGGCGTGTCTGATACACTCACGCTTCATTATGGCTGGACCAATTCATCGTAATGTGGGTGGGAACAAATGAAACAGATCGTACTGGAAGCGCCGGGGAGATTTGCGGAACGGGAAGTGCCGGATCCGATTGCGGGCGCAGGGCAGGCTCTAGTCCGAATGGAGAAAGTCGGCGTCTGTGGGAGCGACTTTCATGCGTTTGCTGGGAGCCACCCGATCTACACATATCCACGAATCATAGGTCATGAACTCTCCGGAGTCGTCGTGGAAGCGCCGGCTAATGAAAAGGGCATTCAATCCGGAGATCGCTGTGCCATTGAACCGTACATGAGTTGCGGGAAATGCCGGGCCTGTGTAATGGGGAGGAACAATTGCTGCGAGCGTATTCGGATTCTCGGAATTCATGTGGATGGGGGTATGCAGGAATTTCTTTCCGTCCCCCTTGTTCTGCTACACAAATCGAATCGATTGTCGCTGGATCAGCTGGCGCTCGTGGAGACGCTCGGCATTGGCGCGCATGCCGTCATGCGCAGCGGTCTAAAGGAAGGGGAAGAGGCTCTCATCGTGGGTGCGGGACCGATCGGAATCGCCGTGGCCCAGTTCGCTGCCGCAATGGGCGCGAAGGTTCACCTGGTGGAGAAGAGCGAGTGGCGCAGAGCCTTCGTGGAGAGCATGGGGTACACGGTATCGCTGACGCCGGAAGACCGGCAGGCCGACGCCGTATTCGATGCGACAGGAAGCGCCGTCGCGATGGGCAATAGCCTCGCACAAGTGGCAACGGGTGGGCGCCTGGTCTATGTAGGTCTCACGCGCGACCCGGTTTGCATCGACGATAGCCTCTTTCACCGTAAAGAGGTAACGCTGCTTGCCAGTCGTAACAGTCATCACCAGTTTCCGCGGATCATTCAGCTCATTGAAGAGAGCAAAATCGACACCTCGCATTGGGTAACCGATCGCCTGAGGCTTTCTGAGGTTGCTTCGCGATTTCAGCTTCTACCCACTCGACAGACACTCATCAAGGCTATTGTGGATGTCAACGGCCTTTGATGCTTTGAGAGAGGTGTCAACCTTTCTCATTATGGTCTTAGAAAGGCCCGATTCATCGTTCTGAGGCTCCTGGACGCATCGCAGACGCGAGTTGACTTTTCCGAGCACGTGCAGCCGCAACGTCATTCTCCGCCCTAAGGGTTCTACTGGTTGGCACCGTTTGCAAGAAGAACCTCCGTCCACAGCATTGTCTGCATGATTATGAAGAACGCGCAATCGGAGGATAGGAAGACTCCGAATTCTACCAGCTCCTCGGTCTTGTCGAAGCGGCCCATGCGCTTCCGCATCAGCACTTCCTGGCCAGGCGGCGAACCGTCAAGCGAACTTCAGTCAAAGCAGTGCAGAATACGCCGGGAGCGATGGCACTTTCCGTAACGCCAAAAGTTCTGGCTAAAATAGGTTCGCATGTCCTGGCACCTTTTCCTGAATCGAATCGGCAAGATATTCCAACGAGACTTCCAGAAAGCACATGTTGATGCTACCTTTTGCAAAGGTACAGCCAATAGTTCTGAAAAAGCCTATTGGCACCAACTCGATTCAGCCATCGAGATCCTAGTCTTTCCCTTGGGACAGACTGGAACGCTCCCTGACGGTTACCCGCCCTTTTCCTACGCAAGATGAAGGCATCGGAGGCTGTGAAATTGAGCGGAGGGAAAAAGCACGATCCACTCGCCGATGCGTTTTGGAGAGGCATAATCAGAACTCCGCAGAGCAAAGCCTGGAGAAATAATGAAGATCAGGTCCGCGGTGCACTGATAACAAAGAAGTAGCCGATCAAGGGATCAACCTGTTGCGATATTCGATCTCGAAAGTAGTCGAACAACCTGAGTCGCATTAGCGCCTGATCAGTCTTTTCACGGGCGCGTGCTATGAGTTCCCGCCCGGCAGACGGCGCCAAAGTCATTGATAAAAAAGTTGGTTATATCCAGACATGCGCTTCTCTTGATCGCGAGCTGACAAAGCGCTTGACAGCAGCAGAAAGTGGGTGTTATCTTTCCTCGCAAAATGGATGGACCATTCCTTATTCGTTTTCTTCAACTTCAAGGAGAGGCCAATGAAAACAGGACCAGATAGACAACTGAGATTACCGCATCGTGCATTCTTGTGCATGCTGTTTATGGGGTTCTTCTCGACCGCCCTGCTTGGTCAAGAATTCACCGGTCATGTCACTGACAGCAGCGGCGCCGCCGTGCCAGGGGCAACCGTCACTGTCCACAATCAACTATCCGGTGTCGAGACTTCAACCAAGACGACTGACAGCGGGGATTACACCGTTCCTTATCTGAAGGTTGGGCTGTACTCCGTGAGCGTTCAGACGACCGGATTCCAAAGGCAGACCGAGACGGATATCACTCTGGATGCGGACAGAACGCTGACCGTCAACTTTACGCTCAAGGTCGGCTCAACGTCGGAAACCGTCACGGTAAAGGCCGATGAGGCGTTTCTAGATGAGGCAAAGGCCGACATTGGGGAAACGATCGAAAATGATCGCGTCACCGAGTTGCCCCTAGACGGGCGCGATCCCCTCATGCTCGCGGCTCTGAGCCCAGGCATCATCAACAACTGTACGAATTGCCCGTCAACCCCTGATGCCCAAACTAGTACATTCTTAAGTTCCAATGGCGGACAGAATCAGGCTATGACAGACATGGGTTCCAATCTGTTGCTGCTTGACGGTCAGGACAACGGATCGGGTGCGGGAAGCGGCTGGCAGGCAGCCATTACGCCTCTGGATGCGGTTCAGCAGGTCAAGGTCATCACCAATCCCTACGATGCCCAGTATGGCAGGGCGATGGGAGCCGTGATAGACGAGGACATAAAGTCCGGCACCAACAGGCTGCATGGGGACGTGTATGAATTCGCGCGACGCACCTGGTTGGACGCGAATTCCTGGCAGAACAATTACCAGAGCCTGCCTCGGCCTGAACATAAAGAGGATCAGTACGGCGCGGAGCTGGACGGACCCGTCTTTTTTCCCCATCTCTACAACGGGAAGAACAAAGCGTTTTTTCTTCTTGATTACGAAGAGCTTAAGGAAACTCTGCCAGCCACCCAAGTCGCATCGGTCCCCGATCCTAACTGGGCGAAAACCGGCGACTTCCGCGATCTGACCTATTTCGACGGCAACGAGCAGTCGCCCGTGACCATCTATGATCCTCTAACAACCACATGCGATGTAAACGGGAATTGCACTCGCCAGCCATTTCCAAACAATCAGATTCCGCCTGGGCGGCTCAACCCCGTGGCGCAGAAAGTTCTGTCGCTTTATCCCGCGCCGAACACCCCTACGCCTCCCGGGGAAGACGCTTTTACCAGCAACTACGCGGCGCAGATCCCCAATAAGAATACGTATCGCAGCGTAGTTGGAAAATTCGATTTCAACATTTCCAACGCCGACCGATTGAGCTTGCGTTACAGCTACTTTGACAATTTTATCAACTCCTCATTCAGCGGTATGCCAGCGCCGATCGGTGAGGGGCAATTACCGCAGGTGGATACGAGCAATACCGTCGCCGTGAGCTGGGTTCACACCTTCAGATCAACGCTCCTGCTCAACGTAATGGCCAGCGGGAACAGGCATCATCAATGGGCGAATAATTCGTACCATTACGATCAATCACAACTTGGTCTTCCGACCTCGTTCCTTGCGCAGGAAGGAGTGGATGCAGGCCTTTTCCCGCAGTTTTACACAGGCAACGCTTACACCGGAACGAATGGAGGAGCAGGCGACAGTTATGCCCAGGAAGGCGGCAATGGTAACGGGGCGGCTTACTTCTACAACTATAACTTCAATCCAAGCGTGACCTGGGTAAAAGGCAAGCATACGGTTCACGCCGGAGCCAACTATACCTTTCTAGAGTACGGCGTCCACACCGGCGGCGAATGGTTTGGGGGAAGTAATCTTACATTTTCGACAGGCACTGGTTTCACCCAATTTAATCCCGCGAACTGGACTCCGGCCAATGGAGGCAGCGCTGTAGCCTCGCTTCTTCTGGGATCGGCGGACAGCGGCAATATTACGCAGGCCACGAACACCTTCTATACCTGGCCCTACTTCGCTCCTTGGGTGCAGGACGACTGGAAGGTTACACCAAAGCTGACGCTCAACCTGGGGCTACGCTACGACCTGCTGTGGGCGCCGCTGTCACGCAACAACGACGGCATATATGCCTTCAATAGCACGTCCATCAACCCAATAAATGCGCAGGCGCAGGCCAACGCTGCGTCTCTCGGCATAGCGATTCAGCCGATTGAAGGTGGCGTCACCTTTCTTGGCGTCGGGGGAAATCCGCGGCGGTTCAACAGCCTTCGCAAAGCAAACTTTCAACCTCGATTCGGCGTCGCTTATGCTCTCGATTCCAAGACCGTTTTTCGGGGCGGAGTTGGACTGATGTTCAGCGGAAACAACATCACAAACGAAGGCATGCAACTTTTTCAGACCGGTTTTAACGCGACCAGCATTTACGCGGGAAACCAGTACAATGACGAATACCCTACCTCCAGCACAATTTCCGGCAATGACCCCACATCCGGCCTCTATACCCTTTCGAATCCCTTCCCCAACGGGCTGCTCCAGATATCAAAATCTAAAAACGGATTGTTGACCGCCATGGGCCAGGGTGAAACTTATTTTGATCCCAACTTGAAGGTCCCGGATTATTGGAGCTATTCAATTGGGGTTGAGCGCCAGTTCTTCAACCACGACACGGTGCAGGTCTCCTACGTGGGAACCCAAAGCCACAATGAATTCGACCCCGGTCACGGCACCAATCAAAATCTGGAAAGCAGGGGTTACCTGGATAACTGCAATGTCGAGTTAGGGGGCAACCCGAACATCTGCGCAAACGACTATAGCAATCCGAGCCCTTTCTATGGGATCAGCGCGTTTGAGGGAAGCGGATACGACACGGACCCAACGATCTGGGGCGGAGATCTGACGCGTCCTTTCCCCGCATTTGGCGACCTTCACGAAATCCAAAATATGGGCAGAACCTGGTACAACGCCCTCCAGGCAACGGCATTACATCAAATGTCAAGGGCCCTCACCCTTCATGGAACATGGACGTGGTCGAAGACCATGGATGCGGGATGGTGGCATGACCAGCTGCACGGCGTAACAGCAAGGTGGCTTGACTTAGCCGATAGACCTCAAAGGATTACAGTTTCCGCCGTCTATCTACTTCCGGTGGGACGCGGACGCACGTTGCTGGGCAATAGCAATCGCATTGTGGATGGAGTGATCGGCGGTTGGGAGATTGCACCCCTTTATATCTTCGAGGTTGGCACTCCGTGGGGCGTGCCGGGCACTTCCGCCTTTCCTGGCGGTGTGGGAGGCGGGGGGGCCAATGTCGCAATTCTCCACAACCCAAAGATCAATAGGTCCATCGACCCCGCCACGGGATTTATCCGCGGAGTTGCCCCATGCACAGAGGAGTGGGTTGCGCCCGATACGCCCAGCAGCCCCGGCTTTGCCGGAAACCCGTCCTCAAACTGGGCTGTTGAGCCTATTTCTACCAGTGCTTATAGTTACTCCGGTAGTTGCGCGCAGGCCGATTTCAAGGCTGCGCCTTCGCAGGGTTATGTAATAGAGCCCAACATCGTTTTCACGGGCGTCCGCTTACCAAATTCTCATCAGTTCGACGCGAACTTCTCGAAGAATTTCTCCATCTTCGAGAACTTGAAATTGCAGGTTCGCTTAGAGGCCTTCAACGTGCTCAACCATCCGTTGTGGCAGGATGGATATGACGGAGGCGTCACGGATCCGACCTTCGGTGAGATTGCAAGAGGACAAGTGGGGCAAAGCAATCTCCCGCGCCAGTTGCAGCTCGCCGCCAAGATCAACTGGTAATGTTTAGCATTTCTCTCTAACGGTAAGGGACTGCCACGCCGAGAGCATGTGCAGTCCCTACGCCGGTGCATCACTGAGGCACCGCACCCCACTGCCGAAAGGCCGACTCGTGCATACGCAACAGTGGCCCGACTTCTGGTCCGTCGATTCTGTGCGCACCAGTGCGAGAGGACGAATCAATGGTAAGTCTATTTAATACCGAGAGTTGCGAGATAATGCTCGAAATATGAAGAACTTGCAGAAAAGCCAACAACCGGCCTAGAAGGCCGGTGCTCTATCCGATTGAGCTACTCGACCACGGTATCTACTGTAGCGTTGAATCATGGCGGAGAACATGGGTGAGAGCGGCGAGAGCTCGCTGAAGCACTATGCGAGCCCCTTCGGCGGTTTCGCCGGAAGCCGTGAAGTAGACGGTGACACCGTGGTTCCAGAGATCCGGCGCTACGAAGGCGCGCCGAATTACAAAGTCTATCCGGCAGGCTCGCAGCGGGATCTCGTGAAGAAGCGCGCACCAGTGTTTGCATGACCTCGCGGCGTTGGCGGAATCAATCCATTGCTGATTACTCTTCGGCAACAAGTCGATATAGCAGCCGAAGACGCTGGAGGCCGATCCCGCAGGCGCGTCGAGTTCGTCGACATCGAACTCATCCGGGTTTGTGACCGGCCACAGGTCGCACTTCGAGGTCCAGACTGGCCAGTCCACAGAGTTCAGCTGGGCTAAAACCGTGCCCAACGCCGGCAGTTGGATCGCCTCGGCCAACAGGTGTGCCAGAGCGGGCTCCCGCTGAAGATCAACGTGTTCCGGCCAACGGGCCTCGATCACAGGGGCACTCCTACCGATCTCGAACTCCCAGTCAGCTTCCATGGAATTGGCCGGCAACGGAGAGCAGGTATCGGATTACGGTGGCTTCTGCCCAGTGAATGTCGTTGCCGGCTTCCCGCGAGAGGAAGGCACAATGGCCGCCATAGCTGGACTCAATGAAGCTGATGTGAGGATTTGCGAGTAGTCTAAGGCGGGTTTCTGGAAAGAGCCGGATGAACGGGTCATCCTGAGCGCTGAGAATCAAAGTGGGGACGGCGATGCGCTCGATGACTCGGGCACTCGCGGCGCGAAAGTAGTAGTCGTCGGCATTTTGGAAGCCGCAGTAGCGGGCGACGATTTCGTTATCGAAGTCGCGAAGGGAGCGGATGGGGCCAATGGATTCCGGCTGATAAGCGTTGGGAAAGAGTGACGCTTTGCGCCGAAAGCGCCGCATCAGGCCGCGCAGGAATCGGACCTCATAGATACGGTTTTGCGGTTCATGGAGAGCGTCGGAGCCGGCAGCGAGATCGATGGCCGGGCAGACGGCGGCGACGGCTGAGAGGGGGGGACGATTTCCCCACTCGCCTGCCAGCTTGAGGACGAGGTTTCCACCCATGGAGTAGCCGACAAGAACGATGTGCTCAAGGCCATAACGCGCGGAAAAGTGGCGCGTGACTTCGCCGACATCGCCGGAGAGACCGGAGTGATAGAGGGTGGGAGTGAGGGCGTCGGTGCCGCCGCAGTTGCGCATGTTCATGCGGACCACGTTCATTCCTGCATCCCAGGCACGGCGGGTGAGTCCTTGAATGTACTGCGAATCCGAGGAGCCCTCGAGGCCGTGGACCATGATTGCGGTGAGCCGCGCAGCGCGCACCGCTTCCGGCTGCCAGTGGCAAAGGCAAAGGACGCGGCTACCATCGCCTGGATCGACTTCGACAACTTCGGCAACAGAGGAAAGGCGAAAGCGAGGCCGGGGCAGGAAATTCCCGACGATAGTCTGAATGTGGCGATTGGTGAGCCAGCGGGGAGGCTCGAAGGGGGTGAGCCACGACGGAGTTCCTGCCTGGTTCTGGATGGGAAGATTTTTCTTGGGGACGCTTGGACTCATGGAGCCTCTGAAATCCTTGGAGAAAGGCTCAAGACCTTCGCGGTGGGCGGACTTGGGCGGCGAGCGATCGAAGGATTGAACCGGCTTTGCCGTCCACCAGCAGGCTAAGACAGATTACCACAGTGGGGGAAACAGCCTCGGGTGTCGGCGGAGCAGCTGCGGTTGCATCTACCGTTCTGCGGCGCGCCTCTTTCGACGTCACTCGCCCATTGAGCGGCGCAGCGTGTCATGATCGAATATGCACTGACGGCATAACCAAAGGAGCGGAATGTCCCTGCCTCAACAAGACTCCTCGCCGCGGCAGCCAGCGCTCAAGCGCAGCCTGCGTTTTCGCGACCTCATTCTTTACGGCATTATCCTGATTCAGCCCACCGCACCGATGCCCGCCTATGGCGTCATCGCAGCCGAGGGGCGCGGCCATGTGGTCACGGCGATCCTGGTGGCGATGGTCGCCATGCTTTTCACCTCGATCAGTTACGGGCGCATGGCCCGCATCTATCCCCATGGGGGCTCCGCATTCCTCTATGTCGGCAAGCAGATTCATCCCAGCCTGGGATATCTGACCGGCTGGTGCATGATGATGGACTATATTCTTAATCCGCTCATCTGCACCGTCTGGTGCAGCCGGGCCGCCATCAACTTTGTTCCTGAAGTTCCCTACATTGTTTATGTCTGTCTCTTCGCGGGTTTGTTTACATGGCTCAATTGCAACGGAGTTGAAACGTCGGCAAAGATCAACGCCGGCGTTGCAGCGGCCCTTGGGGTGGTCATTGTCCTGGTGGTCGTCGCCGCGCTCAGGTATATCTTTGGATTGCACAGTTATCCCGCCGGCTTCTTCTCGCATCCTTTCTACGATCCAGCTACTTTCACCTCTTCCGGCCTGATGCGCGGAACATCGATCGCTGTTCTGACTTATATCGGCTTCGACGGAATCTCAACACTCGCCGACGAAGCCAAGGATCCGTCTCGAAGCATACCGCGCGCCATCGTTCTGACCTGCCTCATTACCGGCATCCTGGCTAGTCTCGAGGTGTATCTTGGCCAGCTCGCATGGCCGCAGAGCAAACCGTTTCCCGATCTTGACACGGCCTATGTCTACATTTCAGGGCGCATCGGTGGGCCGGCGCTGTTCGCCATTGTCAACGCCGCACTGCTGCTGGCTACGATCGGCTCGGGAATGGCATCGCAACTTGGCGCAGCGCGGCTGATGCTTGCCATGGGCCAGGATGGAGCGCTTCCAACGCGCTTCTTCGGCGCCGTCCACCCCAAGAACCGGATTCCGAGAAACAATGTTCTTCTGATTGGCGGCATATGCCTGGTCGGCGCGATGCTGCTGAGCTATCAACTGGGCACGGAACTGCTCAACTATGGCGCGCTGCTGGCGTTTATGGGAGTCAACATTGCCGCTGTTTCGCAAGCCTGGCAGGAGGGCCGATTCCGACTGTGGCTGCCCATGCTGCTTGCCCTATGCGGGTTTATCACCTGCCTGGCCATCTGGATCAGCCTGCGGCGAATCGCCTTCATTGTCGGCACCATCTGGGCTTGCCTGGGAATTGTGCTGTGGCTTCTTCGGCGCAGGCAAACGCGGCTGCCGGGGCTTGAAACTCCAATCACCGACTGAAACTGCCCCGCTGGCTGCCGATGCGATGGTTTCCTCAGACCGCGCTTCCGCTTCGGATCAGCAAATTGAAGGTGAACACGATGAGCGCCAGAACGATCAGCAGGTGGATCAGTGCGCCTCCGCTATGGAGAGTGAATCCAAACAGCCGCAAAACCTGCAGAATTACGATGACTGTCCAAAGCATATGGGTCGCTTCAAATGCATCGGCGTCCGGAACCCGGTTGCAGGGTTTTGCCGGACGCCGGCGGCCATTTGTAACCGACTACTGGTTGGTAGCGATTGCCTGCGCTTTTGCATTCCTGACTGCGTCGAGGAAGGAATTGGCCGAATTCGGCACGGCGATTTCGCCCTTCAGAATGCGCCTTGTGGAGATATCGTGTCCGTAGGTGGCTTCAGTGGAATCGTCGTCGCGGCGAATTGCCGCGCCGGTCAGCGTGAGCCCGGCAAAGAGACCTTTTGCGCGGGAGTAGGTAAGAACCTCTGTATTCAGCTTCCAGTCGGTGTCGGCCGAAGCGTGACGCCCCACCGGTCCGGCTGCTGCCGAGGCGTCGCCACCAAGTTCAAAGTTGCTGTTAATCAAATGCCTCATCCCATTTTCATTCTGGATGATCATCACCAGGTCGACACCCTCGATGCCAATCTGCAAACCCCAGCTTCCTCCGGTAATCGTAAAGAATGCCGGCGCGCTCCACCCGTTTGCAGTGCGGCAAGTGGCAACGCCTCGGCCATTCTCCGCGCCAAAGACAAAGCCGCCCTTGAGCATGTGGGGAACAACGGCAATGCACCTTGCGTGCTCCAGAACTTCTTCCGGAATGCCGCGATCGGGGGCGGCCATGATCTCGTGCAAAACCGCGCCCGCATGGTCTAACCTATCGTCCGTTGCTTCGCGATTCGTTCCTGCCCAGCCGACGGCCGATAAACTGAGAAATGCTGCTAATGCCATAACCTTCTTCATGTCTTTCACCTTTTCTGCTCATGCGCTGCGTCAGTCGCAGGAGGCGCCTGGAGGCATAAGGTAGTTCTTATGTTAGGCACTCTGGCATGCGCGGTCTGAGCAATTGCGCTCAGCAGGAATTGGCAAACAGTTTCTTGGCATGTGCGTTATCTGCCTGTCGACAGGTTTTTTCATGATAGCGCCGTTGGTGTACCATGGAAGTGTCGGTAAATGAAGGCCTTTTCCCCTCGGGTAACTGGTGGGCAATGTGTGGGCGTGACCGCAGCTGCTGGTGAGAACGCTGCAGCGACAGGATCGCGCGGGCTTCGGTGCGGTGTTCTGCCAATGCCGCACGCAGGCCGGAGGCGTGCGATGGCCAAGCTTGAAAAACCTGCATTCGACGCGCAGGCATTTCTGAACAGCGTGGGCCTGGGCGAAAACTCGTCCATCTGGCGCCCAAACAGGCTTTTTTTGCGCAGGGAGATTCTGCGGACTCTGTTTTCTATCTGCAGAGCGGCCGTGCAAAAGTCACCATTGTTTCCGCAGCCGGCAAGGAGGCGACCATAGCGCTCCTGAGCGATGGCGATTTTGTCGGGGAGGAGACGCTGGCGGCTGTACGTGGCCTGCGCCTGACCTCGGCTACGGCGGTTTCTCCCTGTGTCGCACTCAAGATCACCCGGAATGAGATGATCCGCGTCATGCACGAGGAGCAGGATTTCTCAGACCTGTTCTTGAAGTTCCTGCTGGCTCGCAGTATGCGCATTCAGGCCGATCTGGTCGACCAGCTTTTCAATTCGAGCGAGAAACGCCTGGCGCGGATTCTGCTTTTGATGACCGAGTTTCACCGGCCCGGCGAACCGGGTATGCTGCTCCCCAGCATTTCGCAGGAGACGTTGGCAGAGATGGTTGGCACTACGCGATCGCGCGTCAGCTTCTTCATGAATCGCTTCCGAAAGCTCGGATTCATTGAATATAGCGGGCGCATCCGCGTACACAGGTCGCTCCTGAACGTGATTCTCCACGACAGCTTGCCCGCCAGCCGCAGCGGCCGGACTCCTGTTCCGGAAACGGGGATAGAGTAGTTCTCTCCGGCTCCGCAGCTCCGATACTCTCTGGCTCTGGCCTTGCCGCCGGGCCGGTGCCGATTGGAATCCTACCCGGCCGCGCTTTTTTCGCATCGCTCGAAATGTGCCGGACAGCCATCGCATTTTTCGATACTGAGCAATAATGACCAGACCGCAGTTTTCGCTCCCGGCGATGATGGACAGAGATTGATCGTAATTGCGGTCATCCTGTTCCAATCCTGGTGCGGCCTGTCGCCCTGTTGTCCATGCTCTCCGACAAGCAATCCAGGGTTGCAATGCCGGCACCGGAGTTCGAGGCCGTAAGCGAGCGATATGGCGGCGTTCTTACCGACACCACATCCTGGATCTTTAATCGATTCCTTGTGGTCCCCGATCGTTCCATAGTAAAGTGGTTGTTTCCTGGGCACGGACCACCCACGAGAACAAACGGCCTTCAATGAGGTGGTATCGTGATAAGCAATGATGCGCTGAAATTCGACTCCGGATCGTTTCTGGCGAACGCCGGGCTCGGTCGAAGGATTGTCGAATTGAAGCCAAAGGAGACATTCTTCTGCCAGGGAGAAGCGGCGGAGTCCGTTTACTATCTGCAAAAGGGCCGCGCCAAAGTCACAGTCGTTTCCGAGCGCGGGAAAGAGGCCACAATCACGCTTTTATCCGCCGGCGATTTCGTTGGAGAGGAATCTCTCGCGGCAATAGTGGGGTTGCGGATGGCGACCGCCACTGCGGTAAACACCTGCACAGCGCTGAAGATAACCAGAAAAGCAATGACTCGCGTCATGCACGACGAGCCTGCGTTCGCCGATTTGTTTCTCAAGTTTCTGCTGACCCGAAGCATGCGGACCCAAGCCGATCTCGTCGACCAGCTCTTCAACTCCAGTGAAAAGCGCCTGGCGCGGATTCTCCTGTTGATGGCTGAGTTCGGCAAAAACGGTGAGCCGGAGACCTTCATCCCACCCATCACTCAAGAGACGTTGGCGGATATGATCGGCACCACCCGGTCCCGCGTCAGCTTCTTCATGAATCGCTTTCGCAAGCTGGGATTTATCAGCTACAACGGCCGAATTCAGGTGCACAAGTCATTGCTCAATGTGGTCCTTCTCGATCAATTCCCTGGGAGTAACGCCAAGAGGCCTCCCATTTCTCTTGACTAAGTGTCACGCGGCCTCTTTCTGTCCCGAGGCCCTTGCGCTTGTACGAGTGAGCAAATCTGCTCAGTTGGCTTCCGCAGAATCTGCTTAAGCTGGATGAGGGAAATGCGTGGTCCGGGAATGTTCCCGAGTGTCACCGAGTGACGCCGACCATTGATTCGAAACCCAGGGCGGAGATTTCATGTCAACTCTAATTGCAGAATCACAACCGGATGACGTCTCTGAGACCGTCGGATTGGTGCAGGAAAAATACGTCACATTCAACTGGGTGTTCTTCGTCGTGATTGCGACTTTTCACCTGGGAGCCGTGGCGGCTCTCTTTTGTTTTCGCTGGTCTTCGCTGGCGATATTTGTTGTTCTCTGGCTATTGAGCCAGAACGTGGGCATCGCGGTCAGCTATCACCGCCAGCTTACGCATCGCAGCTTTACCACGCCCAAATGGCTGGAGTATGCCCTGGCGATTTGTGGCGCGCTGGCGCTGCAGGGTAGCCCGATTTACTGGGTCGCCGTGCATCGCCTGCACCACCAATACACCGACAAGCCCGGCGACCCGCATTCTCCACGAGATGGCAAATGGTGGTCGCACATGGGCTGGATCTTACACGGCTCTTTGCATAGCGAAACCACGATGCTTTCCCGTTACGCGCCCGATCTGGAGCGGGAAGGTTTCTATCGGTGGCTGGCTGTCTGGCACTGGCTGCCCATCACGCTCATCGCCATCGCGCTGCTAGGATGCGGCGTTGCCTTGGGGGGATGGGCACTGGGAATCTCGTGGGTGCTGTGGGGCGTGTTCCTGCGCATCTCCATCGGATTCCATGCCACCTGGCTGGTTAACTCGGCAAGCCACTTATGGGGCGCGCGCCGCTTCAACACCCGCGACGATTCAACCAACAACTGGTGGGTCGCGCTGTTGACCGGAGGCGAAGGCTGGCACAACAATCATCATGCGCACCCCGCGTCTGCCACGCACGGCATGGCCTGGTGGGAAGTGGATTTCAACTACTGGGGCATCCGGCTACTGGCGCTGCTGGGCCTGGCAAGAAACATCCGAGTGGTGCGTCCCGAGCGGGCGCGTCAGGTGGTTGCGGTTGAGCCGATCGCGGCCCCTGGTCATGCAGTAAGACGCTGATCTGGGAATGGTGTATAGGCTGCGCGCCCGCGGCTAAGCCTGTTCATCGAGCGTTCATAATTCTTTATTCGCCTGTTAATGTGGGTGGCTTCGGCGGCCTGTATTTTTGGTCACGGAGGTTAACCCTTGAATAAGCACCTGCTTATCGCTCCGATCCTGGTCCTGGCCGTTACGGCGGGATCACCGGCAAGACTGAATGCGCAACAGAACCATCCCCAGAATGCTGACCGGGATTTTCGCTTTGTTCCAGGCACTCTGGTCGTCAGCCGCAGCACATATGAAGGGAACGCCTCGACAGTTACCATCGGCGAGAGCCTGCCCTTTGGTTGCGAGGGCGGTCTGACCGGACTCACCATCAATGTCCCCACCACGACTGGCGGCACCGCCGCAGTGACAGTGCCTTGCGGAGTGGCGTCAGACAACGGCGAATACCCGAACTTGTTCGACAGCCATAACGTCTGGAACAACGCAAACACTGACGGCAGCTTCGGCGTTTCGTCCCCCATCTTTCTCGATGACATCACTCCGGAAGGCCGCAGGCTAGGCACTCTGTCCATCCCCACCGATCGGATCGTGACGAGTTTCAGTTCCAAATCTGAGCTAGCTTTGAACCTCTCGGCGGACGGGCGCTCGCTCACCTTCATGGGCTATCATGGCGGCGTCGGCTGCGGAGGGTCCACGGTTTCTCCCACCGCGGCTAACCTGCTAGACGTCTCGGCCTCCAACACTCCAGGCGTTTGCGACCCCACCAATCCAGTCATCTCAACATTTTCCAGCAATCCTGTTGTTCCCGCGGCCTACTACCGAGCTGTCGCCGAAGTAGATGCAGACGGCCACCTCAGCATTACCGACGGCAACGCCTACAGCGGTGATAATGGCCGTGGGGCCATCAAGGGCGGCAACGGCCTCTATTACATGGTCGGCAACGATAACAGTGGCAATCTTTCCAAGAAGCAGATGTCGACCACTCAGGATGGAATCGACCTGGCCAATGCTACCGGCGCTGAGTTGCTCTATCCGGGTGCTTCGCCGGCGCTTCCGCCCAACATCGAGATGATAGGCCGCTTGCAGTACGGTACCGACAAGCCGGGTAAAGACACCAATTTCCGCGGCCTGACCATCTTCAATAACACCCTCTATGTCAGCAAGGGTAGCGGCAGCAATGGCTACAACACCGTCTACCAGGCGGGCACTGCCGGTACGTTGCCAACAGGCTCCGCCGCCGAATTGGCAACCGTGCCACTGACGGTTTTGCCGGGATTTCCAGACACCGCCGGGAGCACAACCACCACGTTCCCTTTTGGTATCTGGTTCGCCAACGCTAACACACTTTATGTTTGTGACGAAGGTGATGGCACCCTGGTGTCTCCGCCCGTCAATGGAAACGTGGCCGACGCCCAATCTCTGGCCACCGCCGGCCTGCAGAAATGGCGCCTTATTGACGGTACCTGGGTGCAGCAATACGTCCTGCAGGAGGGATTGAATATTGGCGTGCCCTACAGCGTCGATGGATATCCTTCCGCCCTCAATCCGGCCACGGGCGGTTGCCGCAATATCACCGGGCGTGATAACTGGGACGGAACGGTGACCATTTTCGCGATTACTTCCACGATCAGCGCGAACGGAGACACTGGGGCTGACCCAAACAAGTTGGTGGCGGTTACCGATCGTGTGAGTGATTCAGCATTGCCGAAGGGAGACGATCGTCTGGGCCATTTCACAACCATCCGCAGAGCTCGCGCGCGTGAAGTGCTGCGCGGAGTTGCATTCGCTCCCGGTGGCCGCTACGAGTGGTAAGTAACATGGCCTTCAAGTCTGGCTTGAGCCGCGACTTGTCACGGCTCCCCGGACCTCGCTGCAGCGAAGAACAGTCAGGGTATTGCCGTTTTCGATGAGCCTTCGCTCAGTGACTGCCTCACTGTATCTCGTCTTTGCACTAACCTCGACGTTGTGGAGCACTCTGGAGAAACAAAGCTAGAGGGCGCGGCGAAGTTGAATAAGCCGATGTAGAATTGGCCCGGAGAGTCTGGTCGCAGGACAGCGCCATGTGACGGAATTCGGGTAAAAGTTTTTTCAAATCCGTCCCCAGGGAGGCTCCAGCTCTCATCGGATCACCCCGATGGAAACACGTTTGACAAGGCTGCGCAGACTAAGTTATCGGGACTAAATGGAGTTTTATTACAGGCCGACAACCTCTTCGAAACAGGCGCCGTCCCGCGGCATCGGCCGGCTCATCCACTCGAAGATTCTTGCCGCTGAAACAGCCGGAGTCCAAACGCTTCATTCCGGAAGTATGAGCCGTCGCCATCTCATTTATGAATTCTTTGCGGTGCTGGGATTCTGCACATCATCTATTGCATTCGCAGGTGAACCGATTACCATTTCGGTCGAATCGCGGCAAGCTTTATCACCTGTCTCGAACCAGGCCCTCGATCTCAGCTTTGAGACCAGCCAACTGCTACCCGATAAGAATGGAACGCACTATTTTCGACCCGACAACAAAGATCTGGTCGACCTGTTAAAGGTGCTTGAAATTGAGAGTCTCAGGATAGGCGGAAATTCAGTCGATGCTGCAAGTACTCCAGTTCCCGATGAGTCGGATATCGATTTGTTATTTGATTTTGCAAGAGTAGCCGGAGTCAAGGTGCTTTTTAGTTCCGCGGTACGGAGGATACATGGCCGCATCCCTGTTCGATCTGGGCGGGAAAGTAGCTGTTGTCATTGGAGGCACAACCGGAATCGGACGGGGGATGGCATTAGGTTAGGCTGACGCAGGGGCCGACGTTGTCGCGTCATCCAGGCGGATTGAACAGGTCAACCGGATTGCCGAGGAGATCGAAGCGAAAGGCAGGAAGACGTTTCGGATTTCTTCGGATGTGACATCCAGGGATTCGCTCATTGGTCTGAGAGACGGGATTTTCGATACGTTTGGCGTCGTCGATATTCTCATCAACTGTGCAGGCGTGATCAAGCGAACGCCGACCATGAGCCTTACTGAGCAGGAATGGGGAGAGATACTCGATACAAACCTTACCGGAACACTTCGCGGCTGCCAGGTGTTTGGAGAGCCAATGTTAAAGCGCTGATGCGGCAGGATCATCAACATCGCGTCCCTTTCAACCTTTGTCGGCTTGTTCGAAGTGGCAGCCTATGGAGCCAGCAAGGCGGCCGTTGGCTCACTCACCAGGTCGCGCGGGGTGGATTGGTCCCGGCATGGAGTCCTGGTGAATGCGATTGCGCCGGGAGTGTTTCGAACTCAGATTAATGCCGAACTGCTCGATCACACCGACCGTGGCCGCGAATTCCTGACACGAACACCGGTGGGACGATTCGGACGAGCAGAGGATGCAGTGGAGGCGGCCGTGTACCTTGCTTCGGATGCCGCATCATTTGTTGCTGGCCAGATCATCACCGTGGACGGGGGCTTCCTTTCCAGCGGGGTGAATTGCTGATCGAGTACGTCGAGGCAGATTGAAGAGCATCGTCACCGTATCACATGCGGGTATCTCCGCGATTGGAGCGACTCAGTGATGCAAACCAAAACCTTGTTAGCAAAACTATCGATCGGATTCGTCAGCATTGCTCTTCTACCTCAAACCATTGACGGGCTGATCCTTGCCCAGTCTGTTCAGTCGAAGACCGCTGGCGCCGGGGACAACGGCGGTTATCAGGTTGATGTTCCGGCGGTCATAAGCCGGTCCGATATCGTCCTGAATCAGCCAAATCGCGAAGCTATTCAGGCAATGCCGCTAGGCAATGGGAGCCTCGGCGTCGCCGTGTGGTCGGCCAACGGAGTGACTGCTCAACTCAATCGGAATGACACCCTACCCAGTCGCCTATCTCCGGGGCAGATAGAAATCCCGGGGCTCACGCAATTGACAAGCGCGAAGGACTACGCTGGACGCCTCGACCTTTATCACGGCGAGTTTCAAGAGCGAGGCGGAGGGATGACCGCCACAGCCTACGTTGAGCCGGATCGGGATGTCCTGGTCTTGGACGTGACCGGCGCTGATCCGAACACCTCGCAAACAGCGATCCTGCGGCTTTGGGCGCCGCGCGCTCCTCAGGCACTAGCCAGGGGTGGTGTCGGTCTGCTTTCACAGGCTTGGGTGGATAACAAGAATCCAGGGGCGTCGGATCGGTCCTTCGGATCGCTCTCGGCCATTACAGCGCAGGGCAGGGAAGTTTTCGCTGCGGTGACAGACCCACTCACTGTGACTGTTTCGTTCAAGCCTTATGAAGATGGCCGATTCCGGATCATCGTCGCCTCCCCACATTTCGATGGCAATGGAAATGCAGAGGCTATTGCTGGCCGCGCACTCATGGCCGCGTCCTACCCTGTTCACAGAATCTATTGGCAGAATTTCTGGAATCGCGCCGCCGTCATCAAGATCTCATCGAAGGATGGCGCGGGAGAATACATGGAGAATCTGCGCAATATTTATCTCTATGTAGCGGCGATCGAAAAAGGCGTGGAATATCCCGGTACCCATGCAGGCATCGCAGACATGATTTCATCCGCGCAGGACTCTCTTCGCTGGGATCCTTCCGCGTTCTGGCATTGGAATCTGCGCATGCAGGTCGCGGCGAATATCGGCGCGGGATTGACGGATTTGAACGAGACGTATTTCAATCTCTACCGAGAGAACCTGGCGAATATCGAGACCTGGACAAAGGAGCACATGCAGGGTCGTCCCGGGATATGTGTTCCGGAGACCATGCGATTCAATGGGCGAGGGATTGAGAACGAGGGGGTTCCCTTCGCCATGGCCTTGGATTGCGATGCGAATTTTGAGCCCTATTACAACGCGCGCACACTTTCGACAGGCGCCGAGGTTTCACTTTGGGTATGGCAGCAGTATCTGGTTACCGATGATCGAGTGTTTCTCGCTAAGAATTATCCACTTATGACGTCCGCGGCCCGGTTTCTACTCGCCTACCAAAAGATGGGAAAGGATGGTCAATTGCATACCAGCCCTTCAAACTCACACGAGCAGCAGTGGGACGTGACTGATCCGACTACTGATATTGCGGCTGTTAACGCTCTTTTTCCGGCGACCATCCAAGCCGCTGAACTGTTGGGCAAGGATCCCGATCTGGTCAGGCAGTTGCAGGCGGCGTTGGCCCGTGTTCCGCCCTTTCCGCGAACCTCGCAATCCGATCCGCATCACTTGTTATCGGCCTCAGCCGATGCCGAGGGAGAAGATGTGATTGCAGAATCGTGGCTACCAAGTGCGGGAGAGCACAATTCCGAGAACACAGGACTTGAGCCAGTTTGGCCTTATAGCCTTATAGGAGACACGTCTCCGTTTTTCGCTCTTGCGCGACGAACCTTCTACCACCGACCCAATCCATTGGCGGACGATTGGACGTTTGATCCCATTCAAGCCGCGCGCCTTCAACTGAGCGCCGAAGTGGGCTCGACCCTTATCGCACTTACGGAAAAGTCTCAGGGATTTGTAAACGGAATGGCGAAGTTTGAACCTACTTCCAAAGAATTCTACGTTGAACAGACCGGCGTCGTGGCCGACGCGCTACAGGAAGCGCTGGTCCAGGACTACGACGGCCTCATTCGGATAGCTCCCGCCATCCCGCCAACGTGGGACTTCGATGGCAGCGTCTATGTGCGGGGAAACACTAAGGTGGATGTCCAGACGCGTAACGGCGCCGTGGTCGCCGCAGAAATCGAGGCCGGCGCGACCCGGCCACTCAAGATTCGCAATCCGTGGCCCGGCAAAGCGGTAGATGTGATTTCAATAGGAACAGGCAAACAAGTCGCATCGAGCTCGCTTGAGGGGCAGACCGAGATTGATTTCAGCGCTAGCAAAGGCACCAGCTACCTCATTCAAGTTCGCGACGAACTCGTCGTGAACAATCGATTCGAACCGGTGACTGGCGTGGCGGCCTGCAAACCGAAAAAGCTTGGACCTGTCCAGATTGGACTCTTCAGCGAAGGGAATGATCGATAGGTCCGTGGCGAGCATGCAGCCGCGATCACAAGACGAGCTTGAGCTTGAGTGACTCCAATGAATTCTTTCTGAGTCATTCGATGTTTTCCGATGTTCGTGCTAATTTTAGTTCTTTCAACACTGGGTTGCTCCTTCAGCCGCTATGCTTACTTCGTAAGGAGCGACAGGAAATGCTGTTCATGACCTTCAACGACCGTCAAATCGTGACTCGCCGTCAACTTTTGAAGACCTCAGGTATGCTCGCCAATGCGGCCGCCTTTCAATCGCTGCTACCCGGCGGACTCTTCGCACAGAATGGCGCTCCCACGGGCGCGCCGGATGCTTACGCCCAGCCGAAGTCCGATTTGCCGGGGCCCGTCCTCCCCGACTGGCAAAGTATGCGCAAGTTCTATCAAGTGCCAGGTTGGTTCCACGGTGCGAAAATCGGCATCTTCATTCATTGGGGTTTATATTCCATTCCCGCACACAAGAGCGAGTGGTATTCGAAGTGGATGTACACAACCGACGTCGAGTGGCACACCCAGCACCACGGTCCGCCGGACAAATTCGGTTATTAGGATTTCATTCCGCTGTTTTAGCCCACCAAGTTCGACCCGGACGCATGGGTCAATCTTTTCCAGCGCGCTGGAGCGCGTTACATGTGCCCGGTTGCAGAGCACCATGATGGATTTGCCATGTGGGACAGTAATGTCACTCCCTGGTGCGCCGGCAAGATGGGTCTCAAGCGCGACTTGATTGGAGAACTGGAAAAGGCTGCGCGCAAGCAGAACATGATCTGGGGTTGTTCGACTCATCGCATGGAGCACCACACCTTCATGTATCCTGCTCCCGGCGTGCCGAATGATCAGTTCGATCCCAGATACGCCGGTTTTTATGGCCGCCGATTCAAGCCGTCGATATGAACGGACCCAACGCCAGTCCCGCTTTCCAGGGCGATTGGCTGGCTCGCATTCAGGAACTCGCCGACAAATACCATCCGGAGATTCTTTACATGGATAACGGCGTCAACCCGTGGGAATACGATGCCATTAAACTGCGCGCCGCTGCGTACCTCTTCAACCGTGCGCGCGAAGCGGGCTATGAGACCACGCTATGCACAAAGCAGTGGGCGTATCTTGCCGGATCGGTGCAGACTGCAGAGGGGATGGGCGGCTCGCCGGAGTGGATTAATCCTGGCGCCTGGCAGTGCGACACCTCGATCGGAAATTCGTGGGGTTACATTACGGGGCTGCGCGTCCTCGATGGCGCCGCGCTGGTTCGGCAACTGATCACCATCTCAAGCACCAGCGGCAACTACATGCTCAACGTCGCTCCCATGGGTGACGGCAGAATTCCCGATGACCAGCAGACATCGCTGCTGGCCATGGGCGAGTGGTTGCGCAGAAATGGCGAGGCTGTTTATGGTTCGAAGCCGTGGCTCAGGCCCGGCGAGGGACCCGGCGTTCCGGCAGAGGCGCCCCAGGAGTGGGGAGGTTGGCCCACCGGTATGGGAATTCCATATAAGGCAATCAGCCATTATCCTTTGCCGCCGACGCTTACCGATTTTCGGTTCACGACCAATAAAGGCAATCTCTATGCGACCGGCCTGGTACCGCCGGAAAACAGCAATGCCAGCTTCGAAATCAAGCTTGTTACTTTTCGGAAAGGTCATGCAAACATTGAGCGTGTGACGCTGCTCGACGGAGGCAAGCCGGTGCAGTTCAGGGATTCGGAAGAAGGTTTGATTTGCAGCGTTCCGCCACTTGATGCGGCGGTCGCACGTCTGCCCTACACTTTGAAACTTGAAGGTTCGATGAGTTCCTTTGACATTTGACCCGGCCCGTTTTGATTTCGCCATGCAATCTATCGCGCCCGAAACAGTCCCTTGCCGCAAGACGATCATCCGGTTTGTCGAGAAACCGAACTGAGGCGAACATCTTCGCCAGTGGAGCGCAACCTGAGAGCCATCTCCAGATCACTGCATCGAGATAACTATCTTTGAAAACTGTGCAGGATTGTCGCACCACGCTCGAAAGATCTCGGGAGCTTGTTCAATTGGAACGACTGTGCTGATGGCACCTTCAACCGGGAAGCGATGCTGTTCCAGCATCTGAATCACAGCCTGAAAGTCTATCGGGAGGGCGTTTCGGGAGCCTAATATATCGAGCGCTTTCTGGACGAAAAGCCTGGTTTCATAAGCAACAAGTTCCTTCGCATACCCGATATAGACTACGCGTCCTGCGAAAGCAACCTCTTCCACAGCAGCCTTAAAGGTTGCAGGAAGACCTGTCGCTTCAATGATTACATCGTTACCGAGCATCTTGGGGCCAGTTGGAAGTGGTTCGGCGTCAGCAAGCTCTCTGATGCGACTGGACCCAAGGCCGGCGTTCTGTTTGAGGCGGCTGATCCTCGATTCGATGAACTCTATCATGCCGGCAACGCGGGCTCCGATCTCTCCTGGTACCGGAACGCACCTGAGTCCTTCCAGATCGAATGGTTTAATCGAATCAAGGACCTCGTCACTCGTCATCACCTATTCGCCGACCCCACCGGCCGGGGGAATGCGGTGTGAGGGAGAACTAGCGATAGTTTAATTCATAACTCGCGATGGTTAAATTGAGCGGCGTGTCATCATCGACTCAATTTATGGAAAGGCACTCCAATCTTAGGCCAATGTTACCTTCAACGTTATCGCGTGGTCGCAGGGCTTTTCTCTCGGCAAATCGATCCGCAGGCCGCTTTCATCCTGTTTCCAGCTCAGTTTGCCGCGGTTCCCAAGCAGTTCCACATAGCGCACGTTGCCGGGCGCCTGCGGGCTGCCGATGGCTAATGGCTTCAGAAGAACCGAAGGTTGAGGCCATCCCATTACGAACGCAAACAACGTCGAACCTTTGCTGGTGAATCGCACGTCGTCTGCGGTCAAATCGGTGCGGTTAAACTCGTTGAATCCGCCCCATTTCCCCCAACCCAAAGAATCATTAGAACCCTTGGGAAGCGTGCTCGGTCCGGATCCATAGATCTTCCACGGCCGGGTGTCGTAAATGCCTTCCGAGTTGACAGCCATCCATGCTGTAATTTCTTCAACAATCTTCATTTCCCTGTCATCGAGAGTGCCATCCGGCCGCAATGGAAAGTTCAGCAGCATATTGCCGTTGCGGCTGACAACATCTACGAGCAGGTCAATGACGCGTTTGGGGGTCTTGTACTCAATACCCTTGCTGTAATGCCAATCGCCGACGCAGGTGTCTGTCTGGAACGGATTCGTGGAGAGTCCGTCGAAGACCCCGCGCTCCACATCTAATACGCAGGTACCGACCGCGCACTGACTGGCGACCTTTGCGGTATAAACCACATTCATCTCTCCTTTGTGCCAGCGCAGGCTTTGATTGTAGTAGTGAGCCACGAGGCTGCGGCCCCATTCGCCGAAAGGAATGCCGCCATCTTCGTACAGGATATCGGGCTGATGCTGATCGACCAGGTCCATCACCCGCTTGAGCCATTCCCGTTTCCAGGACACCGGCTCGTTACCGCTTTCCGCCCACGCCGCATCGACGATCGCGTGAGGTTCATGGTAGAGGTCCCAGTTTGCCGGATCGTTGCCGTCGTACGGCACTCCGGCATAGGGGCCCACTTTATCAGCGCCCTTGTTAACGCCCCACCAGTTCCAACTGCCCCACACATGCTCTGAAACTCCGAACTTGAGCCCCTGGCTTCGAGCCGCATCGCGGAACAAGCCGACAATGTCTTTCTTCGGTCCCATGTTTACCGCATTCCATCGATGATGCCGGGAATTCCACATGTCGAAGTTGTCGCAGTGCACGCCCATGCTGAAGAAATACCTCGCACCGGCCTTCCTATAAAGACGGACTAAGTAGTCAGGATCGAAGTTTTCAGCTTTGAAGGTGGGAATAATATCTTTGAAACCAAACTTGGACGGATGTCCGTATGTTTCAAGATGAGACTTATACTGCGCACTTCCCTCGATATACATATTGCGCGCATACCAATCGCCCTTTTCCGGGACTGATTGCGGACCCCAATGCGACCAGATACCGAACTTGGCATTCCGAAACCAATCAGGCGTCTTGTAAGCCTGCAGCGAGTCACCCGCCGCCTGAAAAGGTCCGCTGGCAATCTGCACGTCCACTTCTTGCTGGGCCTGGCTGCGGAGGAGAGGTAGAGCACCAACCGCACCAAGCATCCCCACAGCAGATCTTCTTGTGATATTCATGATGATCTCTTCCTCATTTGACCAGGATTTCCCCATGAACTGCCGGCCGACGCTAAGGTCGTATGGGCGGCAGCCCAGAAAACATAGTGAAGTCGCACCGCCTCTGTCAGAGGCACTACGCTGTTACAACAGGAACAGTGGCGAATGGATATGCCAGCTACGAGAGAGCGTACCAAAGCGTTCGACTCCCGGCAAGATCTGATTCAGTTGATTGTTTGCCCCTTTCAATCACCCTTAAGGGTGCGAGTTTTAGACGAGTCCCAGAGCGCAACCAGCCGGACGGTACGGTTGAAGGATCGGAAGAGGCATAGTCTTGAGTACCGGGAAGAGATGATAAACATTGAGTTCCCCTCCCGTTCTTGATGGCTTCAACATCACACTTGGCTGCAAATCGAATATAAGAAATGCTGCATGCCGGTGGCCTGTTTGTGACCACACACGCACTCCGAACCCGCTTGGCGGTCGGAGTTACTAATGTCGGCTTGACAGGCAGTGAGGAGCCTCTTTAAAGTACTGGCTGACCAGAGGTAACAGTGGTCTTGCCTTTTAACGCTTGATGAGTCGCGGAGGACGATCAGTATCAGCGGCAAACCCATGGCCTTGTCACTAATCCAATTTCGCAGTTTAAGTGGAGAACTCTCGGTAGCCGCTTTGGATGAGGGCGGTCAAGCGAGACGCGTGCTGAACACTGCGAGCGTTTATGACCTCGCGAGCGATGCCATTTCACGCGGTATAACGCTGAATCAAGCCGTTCGGGACCTGGGCAGAGGAGAAGATGTCGACCTTCATTTGCTCATTCAGGAAGAACGTCTTCTTGCGCCCGTCAATCATGCCGAACCCTCCCGGATGTACCTTACAGGAACCGGGCTTACTCACCTGGGTTCCGCGAAAACGCGGGATGCCATGCACCGCGCGGTTGCAGACAGTTCGGCCCAGACCGATTCCATGAAGTTGTTTCTGATGGGATTGCAGGGCGGCAAGCCGGCCAATGGAGGGTCCGGAGTTCAACCGGAATGGTTCTACAAAGGCAACGGCGCCTGCGTAGCTCGCCCTGGCGGCCCAATATCATCTCCTTCATTTGCTCGCGACGCCGGGGAAGAGCCTGAAATTGCCGGGGTCTATCTGATTGCCCCCGACGGATCTCCGGTGCGCCTGGGATTCTGCCTCGCCAATGAATTCTCCGATCACGTGACTGAGCGAGAAAACTATCTGTGGCTGGCGCACTCCAAGCTGCGACAGGCGGCCTTTGGGCCGGAACTGCTGACAGGGCCGTTGCCTGAGCGCGTTCAGGGTACCTCTCGCATCCTGCGCAATGGCACTGTCATCTGGCAGAAGCCGTTCCTGTCCGGCGAAGCGAATATGTCTCACAGCATCGACAACCTGGAGCGGCACCATTTCAAGTACTCATTTTTCCGCCGCCCGGGGGACCTGCACGTTCATTTCTTTGGCACGGCGACTCTCTCTTTCGCCGATGGAATACGCTCCGAATCCGGCGATGTCTTCGAGATTGAGGCTGAGCCATTCCATTTACCACTGCGGAATGTTCTCGCAATCAGCCCTGCAGAGGAGTTTCAGATTCGCTCGCTCTAAGCGACCAACGGGGTTGACATTCAACGGGCGCGCTAAGTAATGTTGGCAGTGGTCGACCACTAACTGTTTATGGTCTGGCCTACGCCAAGCTCATCGACAAGGCGGACAGGAATGCACACGCGGCGTAGTTTTCTGAAGACGGCGGCGCTGGCGGCTCCGGCATGGAATCAGTTCTGCGTTCTGCCGGGTTGGGCGCAAGGCAGCGCAGTGGGTACCGAGCGGTTCCTGTTTGGCGCATCGGTTTATCCGGAGATCGACGGCGCAGGAGAGAGCAAGGCGATTCTCGATATGCTCGAGCGCGCCCACATGAACTTTGCGCGCGTGGGTGAGTCGAGCTGGGGCAACCTGGAGCTGGCTCCCGGACAATTCAACTTTGGCTGGCTGCGTGATTTCCTCGATCAGATGCACGGGCGCAAAATCTCGGCCATCTTGGGCACATCGACCTACATACCGCCGCAGTGGTTGGCGGCGGCCCATCCGGAGATGCTGGTGGTGCTCGAGCCCGGTTCCGGTGCTTCCGATCCCATGAGCCGTAAGTGCCCCTGCCTCAACCATCCGTTGTATCGGGCCGCCTGCCGGAGATATATTCAGGCGCTGGCGCATGAGTTTCACGATCATCCGGCGGTGATCGGCTGGCAGTTGGACAACGAGATTGAATTCGTGGATCAGATTACCTGTTATAACCCGGCCTGCGAGCGCGCCTGGCGCCAATGGCTGGAGCAGACCTTTCACTCCCCGGAGGAGTTCAACGAGAAGCTGCACCTGGAGGACTGGGGGATGAAGATCCAGTCGTTCGACCAGATTCCTCAGCCGCGGCAGGGAGTAGAAGACCGGTCGGACGTGCATGTCGCACTGCCGGCGCTTTCGCTGGCCGAGTTCCATTTCCGGCGCGATGTGATTCTGGGGTTTCTGTCCGAGCAGGCCTCACTGATCCGCGAAGCCGGAGCCGGGCAGTGGATTCTAACCGACTGGAATCCGCTCTGGACAGCGATCGCTGATGATCCTAAGGCTCAGGCCTTCATGTCGATTGCCGGTCTGAACTACTACCAGGACACCGCGGACAAGCCTGGCAGTTGGAACAACACGCCATGGCATCTCGACATGCATCGCTCCTGCTACGGCAAAGACCGGTTCATTATTACCGAGACACGAATCGGTGTCGCCGGAGGAACCGCAATGTGGGACCCAGCGCCGAGCCGGGAGCAGTTTCGCATGTGGGACCTGCAGCTGGCGGCATTTGGAGCGTGCGGGATGATGTACTGGTCGGGCAACCGCTGGCGCGGCGGCCACTGGCCGAACTGGGGTGGGATGATGGATTGGACCGGTCATCTCGAGCCTGATGTCGACTGGGCTGTTGAACTGGGCGCATTCTTTGAGAAGTGGGGAACGACCCTGCTAGCACGCCCGGTGGCCAGCCGCGCCGCTGTGCTGACCGACTTCGACAATCGCGTCGCGCTCGAAATCTATCCTCACATTCCCAACAGCCGTTCGGTATTCGTGGAAACCTTCGCGGCGCTGCATCGGCTGGGCATCGGCACCGACACCGTCAACTGCGCCCAGGCCGAGCACCCTGACAATCTACGAAAATACGACTTGCTGGTGCTGGCCGCGTCGACCGCGTTCGACGATGCCGCGGCGGTTGAGTCGATACGCCAGTACGTGCTGCAGGGTGGCACGGTGATCATTACGCCGTTCACCGCGTACACGGATGGCAACGGCGTCTTCCGGGGAGACGGCTTCGGCGCCAACCTGGCTGTGCTTACCGGATGCGTGGCGCGCACCGTGCGCTGGACCGGCTCGCCGGAAAAAGGCAACAAGCCGCAGCTATTTGTGAACTGGAGCGGAGCAGGAATGAGCGGCCGCTCTCCTGCCGGTCTCGACGGCTACATGGAGTATCTTGAGATCGAAGGAGCGGATGCTAAAACCATCGCAGTTTTTTCAAGCGACCAGCAGATTGTCGATGGCAAGCCGGCAGCCACCTTGCGCAAGCTGGGTCGCGGGCAAGTGATCAAGCTTGCTTTCTGGCCTGCCGACGATAGCTTTCTCACTCTCATCAGCAATAACTGCCCCTCAACCCGCAACCTGCTGGCAAGCCCTCTGCCTGACGGTGTGCTGGCGGTTCCGCGAAGCGACCAAAGTTTGTTCGTGATCAATGTAACCTCCAAACCGCAGCCTTGCTCGTTCCGTTCAGACTCAACCGATCGCATTTACCCACGAACCATTTCCACGCATACGACTTTAAAACCTTACGAGACCCTCTGGCTTGATGCACAATCAGCTAGTTGATTGATTCGGCCTCCGGCTGTTGCTGCGCCTTGGATTGTGCGAGGCGCTCTCGACTTGGTTGTTGAAATGGAGCTCACGTGCACCGCCGTCAATTTATTGAAGCGCTCAGCGCGACTTGCCTCGGAACAAAGCTGGATTTTCTCTCCAAAGCCGGATTAATCAATTCAGTCTTTTCCCCAGAACTCTCGCTCAAATCAGCCGGGGAGCCGGCGGCTCTTATTCCCATCCCCACGTCGATCCAAGGCATTCAAAATGGCACTATAAGCCTGACGGGAAGGTGGCTGTTTGCCCCTCTGCCGCCGGCAGAGTTTTGGAAGCCTGATCTTGATGTATCCAAATGGTCGCCGATCGAAGTTCCGAGCGAACTTGCCATGCTGGGGTTCGATATCTCGCCGGACGTTGAATATCCGTGTCGTCGAACTTTGCAGATTCCCGAGGAATTTGCGAACCATCGAATCTTTGTCCGCTTTGACGGAGTTTACAGTCACGCCCGAGTTTGGGTAAATGGCGTCTTCGTGCGCGATCACTTCGGAGGATTCACGTCATGGGACGCTGAAATCACGGATCACGTCCAAGCCGGTGCAAGTGCGCAAATTGCGGTTGGAATCACCGACGAGAGTGACGATATTTCCCAAGGATCGTACTACGCGAAACATTCGATTGCCGGAATGATCCGGGATGTCCGAGTCTTTGCGGTCCCGAAGACACATCTCCGCGAACTGGCCGTAACGGCATCCTTTGAAGCTGATCGCAGCGGTGCGATTTCAGTGAAGACGACGTTGTCTTCGCCTGAGTCAGTCGGCGCCCGGCTGCGCTTTAAGCTGCGAGATTCGTCCGGTGAAACTGTAACACTCGAACCCGCAGCGGAGGCGGCGATAGCGCCGGAGCAGCAGTTGGCGCACGAGCTTCGCGTAAAGTCTCCGAAGCCATGGGACGCGGAGCACCCGAATCTCTACCGCCTGGAAGTAGCGGTCCTGGTCGGCAGACAAGTCATCGAAACGATGGAATGCTCGATTGGATTCCGCACAATACATCGTGCCGGCAACCAGCTGCTTGTGAATGGGCAGCCGATTAAGCTCCACGGCGTCTGCCGCCACAGCATCCATCCGCTTCACGGACGAGCTGTTCCTGCGGAGTTTGATGAGCGGGATGCAGTGCTCTTCCGCGAGGCGAACGTCAACTTTGTGCGCACTTCCCACTACTCTCCGACGGAAGCTTTTCTTGAAGCCTGCGATCGCCATGGGATCTACGTAGAAGAAGAAACTGCCGTCTGCTGGAGCACTGCAAGCTCCTCGAACGGTGATTTGAAGGCGCGATTTCTAGGACAATTCCAGGAGATGATCGCGCGCGACCGTCACCATCCTTGCGTGCTTTTCTGGTCGCTTGGGAACGAAAGCAGCTGGGGGCCGAATTTTGCAGCTGAAAAGCAATGCGTGGAGGAACAGGACCCCAGCCGGCCAACCATCTTCAGCTACCCCGACACGGCGCCGATGGCAACCAATAGCTACGACATCTACAGCAAGCACTACGCCGACGTTCATTCAAGCCTGGATAGCCCCACGTATCCGCTTCTTAACGACGAATTCGCGCATGTGTCATGTTATAACCTCGATACTCTCCGCCGGGATCCAGGAGTCCGTAATTTTTGGGGTGAGAGCATCAAGCGGTTCGGCGACAAGTTTCTTGCCGGCGATGGTTGCCTGGGCGGCTCGATCTGGGCGGGGATCGACGAAGTGTTTCTGCTGCCTGCCGGACCGACCGGCTACGGAGAATGGGGCATCATCGATGGCTGGCGCCGCACGAAGCCCGAGTATTGGCTGACTAAGAAGGCCTACTCTCCCATTCGCCTCGATGAAACCGCGCCGCTGCCGTTTCCGGAACCGGGCAAATCACTTTTCATCCCGGTTCACAACGCATTCAACCACACAAATTTGAAAGAACTCGAAGTTCGGTGGACCGTCGGATCCGACTCGAGCGGTGTCGTCCCAGCGGATATCGCCCCGCATAGTTCGGGTCTCATTGAGATACTCCCTCGTCGATGGCAGTCAGGCGATAAACTTAAGCTTGAGTTCCGCGCAAAGCGGTCCCTCGTCGAACAGGTGGAGCTCATCGTGGGTTCCGCGCCCCGATCTCCACGGTCCTCAACGGGCGGCAAGCTCACTTGTGACGACCGCGTCAACGACTATTTGATCACCGGTCCGCAGTTCTCGCTGACTGTAAGCAAACAGACGGGTCTGATCACGTCGGCTACACTCGGCCAGGAACCAATTCTCCAGGGAGGCCCGTTTCTCGATGTAGGGAGCGGCGCTCTTACCTCATGGTTGATGACCCGGTCTGTGGTCAAGCGCGATGAGGATCGCGTCATCATTCTCACAGAAGGTGCGGGCAAGGCTGTCGAAGGAATCGACGGAATTCCAGTGCAGTTCGAAGTAGTCATCGATCCAGATGGGGGTATCACCACACGCTACCGTGCAGAAGCCAAACCCGGCGAATATCCCAATCTCGGTATCGCGTATCTGCTGCCTGACTCATTTGACAGGCTCGCATGGAAACGCAAAGCACTCTGGTCCGCCTATCCGGACGATCACATCGGGCGTGCGCAGGGCGTTGCTCTCCGGAGACCCGCTCGTCAAATTCCGGTTTATCGTGAGGAACCAACGCAGTCATGGTCCGAAGATACGGGCGACTTCTTCATGGGAGGGAAATCGGGATTCGATGCGGGTGCGACGAATGATTTCCGATCTCTGAAGCCAAACATCTGGTGGGCGAGCCTGTGTGCGGAGAAGACGAAGAATCGAGTTCGAGCCGAGGCCGACGCGGACGTTGCGGTCCGCGCATCATTGCAGTCAGAGGCGGTCTGTTTCAGTGTCTACAATTTTTGGTCCTACCCTGACCTTGCCTGGGGTAATTACACCGGGACCGGCGCACCACCGGCACTCACTACGCTGGAAACCAGAATCAGGTTGACAGATCGACCGGAGGAGGATGCCTGAGATTCGCATTCGGGCGGTTCTTCTATTTTCGGGTCTAAAGGACTCCAGTTTCCATGAAGACGCTCTGCGTGGACGCGCCTTCGCCAAGAAGCTGTCTGGCGGTCTTTTCTTTCCTTACCTGTTCCAGTGCCCGGTGAACTACTTCCGTTTCCACTTCGCGCGGAAGAATCACGACACCGTCGATATCGCCGAAGACGATGTCGCCTGAACGAATGGTCACCCTCCCGATGTGGAGCGTCGACCGGAAGTCGACAACCCTTCCTCGACCACGCTGATCCTGTGCGTAACTTCCGTAGCAGAAGACGGGAAAGTCCATCGCGAGAATTCCATGGGTGTCTCGCGTATATCCGGCCAACACGGCACCCGCCGCGCCGCGTGCCAGCGCCGCGGTACTCATGAGTTCTCCCCAAAGAGCGTATTGTGGCGATCCGCCGCCTGCGACATACACCTCATGATGCTGAAGTGAATCCAGCGCCTTTAGCATCAGGCCGAAAGGCGGCTCTGACGGTTCATCCACGTCCGTCTCGTGTACCGTCATTGCGCGTCCGCACACAACCATCTCCGAACGCAAAGGGCGGCATTCCGGAGGCAGAAACTGGTTGCGGTATCCAAGCAGGTCGAGGACATCTCCAATAATAGCGGTGAAGAGCCGCTCTCGCATGAGCCGAAACAGTTCAGTATCATTCTTCCATTCCATACTTTTCCTCGCTGAGTCCGGTCTTGAACCACAGCTACACATAGAATCCGGTGCGCCGGTGTGTAACTCCAGGATGCTTTGCCAGTTCTCCCTCGACCAGATCGAACCCGAGGCCCGGTTCGTCGGTCAATTCGAAGAAGCCATTCCTGACCGGAAGCGGTTTGTCCAGCACAGTATCCCGCCAGGGCACATCGTTCCGCATGAACTCCTGGCGGAAGAAATTCGGGACCGCGGCCATCACATGCGCGGATGCAATGGTCGAAATGGGGCCATTCGGATTGTGGGGCGCAATAGGAACATTATACGTTTCACAGAGGTTTGCGATCTTCTTCATCTCGCTGATACCTCCGCATCGCGTGATGTCCGGCATCAGAATGTCAGCTGCGTGCTTTTCAAGGATTGGGCGCGCCATAAATCGTGAATGAATTCGCTCGCCCACGCACACGGGAAGAGGAATCTGCCGTCGAATCTCGGCAATCTCATCCGGGAATTCGGGACCCGCAGGTTCCTCGTACCACATGCAGTTGATCCCCGCGGCGGCGACCCGATGCGCCATCTCCACGGCCGTCGGTCCGTTGAGCAAAGCGTGCGTCTCGACTGCGATCGGAAAGTCCGGCCCGACCACTTGCTGAACAGCGACCAGGCGATCTATCGCTTGCGCCTTCTGCTGCTCCGTCAGGCTGAGATTGTCCGACAGATCTTCCCCATACCAGTAGTTCACGTGTGCAAACGGATCCATCTTGCAGGCGGTGAACCCCTGACTTCTTAGCTCGCCGGCCTGGACTGCGTAATCATGCGGTTCGCCATTGCCGCCTAAGAACCAGTAATTCGCGTATAGCTGGATTCGGGTTCGGTAAGCCCCACCAAGGAGTTGATAAATAGGGAATCCCGCGCGCTTACCCGCGATGTCCCACAGCGCAATATCGATTGCGCTGATTGCACTCATCACCGGGCCCGCCTGGCCCATCCAGTTGAAGTCCCGATAGAGTTTCGTCCAGAGATAGTCGATACGACTCGGATCCTCCCCGACGATCACTTCACCGGCGTGGCGGCAAGCCTCCAGAATTAAGGGGCTCCCAGGCCAGTTGGTTCCTTCTCCGATTCCCGTGATGCCGTCATCAGTGAAAACCTTCAGGACCACCCAGTTGTACTTGATTCCCTCCACCATCCACGTTTTCACTTCAGCGATCCGCATGGCTCCATCCTATCTCGGTGGACATCCAGCTTCGATTCGATCTATGGCGGAAGAGAAACCGAGACTTGTCTGCGAGCCACGGGATTTTCCGGCATTGTTGCGCGTGGAAGAGAAGGCGCCCGAGTTGGAACCCAGGCGCCAGGAGCGCAAGCCTTAAAAGGTAAGCTTCAATGCGCCTTGCATGATGCGGGGGGATCCAAAGATCGAAGTGATCCGGCCTTCAATGCCGCCCGCGTTGGTGCCGGTTGTGCCAAATTGATTGGTGGCGTTGGGGGTCGAGAAGCTCGGATGGTTGAAGGCGTTAAACATCTCCCATCGGAACTGCAGCGTGTATCTTTCAAAGATCGTCCAATTCTTATCGAGTCCGGCATCAGTATTATTGTATGGGGGTCCTCTCATGATGTCTTTGCCTGTATTGCCGAAGGTCCCCGGAGGATTCTCTGTGAACGCGTTGATATTGAAGTAGTTGTTCAACCAATGCGACTTGCTGCCTTGACGAACATCCAGGGGTACGCCCGGTACCCTGTCGGCATGATCCCCGTACTGAAGCGATTCGGAGTTGTTATTCCCAAATCCGCCGTAGACGGTGAAACTCTGGCCGGACTGTGACGTGATAATCCCGCTCACTTCCCAGCCGCCCAGTGTTTGCCGGACAAGCTGATTGTGGCTGGATAGCGCAGGCGATCTGTAGATGGCATTGCTCACCCAAATGAAGGGGAAGTTCACCAGGGAAATGCCTCGGCTGAGACGAAGATCGAACGGATCGTAGGCCAGTTGATAACCGAAGGCGATGTTTGCGCTACTCGCTGTATCGATCAGCCTGGACCAGGTGAAGTTGGACTGGAACTGCAAGCCGTGTGACAAGTGGTGCTCAACCGTTGCCTGGAGCCCGTTGTAGCTCGCCGTTCCTGCGCTCTCGTTGTAAAGGATCTGACCGAAAGCGGGATATGTGCTTCGAGCGCCTTCTGTTGCGAAGATCCCAGGATTCTTGTCGATGGTGTTCGGTTGATGATAGGACTCGCTTCCTACGTAGGCGACCCGGACCATCGTGTTCGCTCCGAGTTGTTGCTCGGCGGCGACATTCCATGCCTGGGTCATGCCGAGTTTGGAACCTGGATCGATCCCGTCCGCGATTGAGAGCCCAGGTGTAAAGGTCACCGAGGCCGGAGGCCGGTACGCCGACGATGCAAACGGAGGAAATGGACTTACTCCCCCGGTCCCCGAGAACCCCGCCCATGGATTATTCAAAGGAAGTGGCGTCGTTGGCGTACCATTCAGCGTGAACGTAGGCGCGAACGGGCTGTTTTCCGTGGTGTGGTCGTCGGTGGATATGATTTGTGGTGCAGTGAAAAGCCCGAACCCGACGTGGAACGAGCTGCGTGGCAGCCCATGGGGTTGCCACGAGACACCGACGCGTGGCTCCCAGTAACCGTAAGTGGTTCGCATCAGACCAGCACCCACTCCCTTATCCCCCGGAAAAACAAGCCCCGCCGGTGCGTTGGGATAAACGATGCTCTGCTGGCCGGGGACAAACGTTGCCGCGCGCCCGTTGCCCACCGCCACGGGAAAGTTCGGATCCCAGCGCAAGCCCAGTTCCAAGGTGAGATTTGGCCGGACCTTGAACTGGTCTTCCGCGTACAAGCCAAGTTGCCAATCGTGATAGGTCCCGAAGGCACCCGCGCCCTGTAACATCGACGCGATGTCGCCGAGCAGAAAATCCGATAATGCGTAGTTCGTATATTGGCCGTTGAAATCGATAATCGGCTGTGCGGGATAATCGCAAGCCTGAGTCATCCACCGGCGCACTTCATTGATCCCAAATGATAGGTTGTTCCGTCCTTCTTCGGCAGAGAAGTTGTCAAACAAGCCATCGTTGCCATGATTGTTGAGGCACGGCTCGACCCAGGGGCCGTAGAAGTAAGAGTCGCTTCCGGCGATGGTAAAGCCCTCGGTTGAGCAGGACCCTGTCGGGTCGGCAACCTGAACATATTGAGACCAGCAGAACGGCTTGTTATTGCTCATGAGTGCCTGGCCGCTGATCCTGAAATCCATCTGTGTGTTGGACAGCGTAATGACATTCACGAGCTTGGGATTGATGATCCACGTGTGGCCGATCGCCACATTGTAATCTTCCTCTGGATTTGGGGACACAGCAGTGGAGATATTTCCCGGAACTGACGAGCCAGGCAAGTTGTAGTCATTCACATAGGATCGAGCGAAGAGACGCTGCGAGGAGGAAATGGCGTAGTCAATTCGTCCGGTAACCTCGTCGTAGTTGGTGAGCTGCTTTGCTGTTGTGTAGAAGAGCTGGCCGTCGGGGCTTGTGCTTTCTGGCATGACCAGCTTGGCGATCTCGACCGCAACCGGGTTAAACAAAGCGGGATCAATCTGATTGGGTACCCCGCCCACGGTTTGGAAAGGCGCGTTTAGGGTGACTGGCACTGCACTGAAGTCGCCATTCAGCATAGCCGCGGTATAGGTGTATTCCAAACCGGACGTGGACGCGGTGCTCGCTCGCGTTCCCTGATAGTTGCCGAAGTAGAACAGCTTGTTCTTTAATGCGGGGCCGCCAAGATCCGCTCCAAACTGATTCTGGTGCAAAGGGTCCACCGTATGGGAGAACCAGTTCGAGCCATTGAAACTCTGGTTGCGTAGGAACTCAAACACGCCGCCATGAAGGCTGTTTGTACCTGACTTGGTTTCGATCAGAACAACCGCTCCCGGGGCGAATCCATACTGCGCGTTGAAATTATTCGTAATGACGCGAAATTCCTGGGTGGCGTCGGCATTGGGAAACGGCGCAGCCAAGCCGACGTAGTCGTCGTTATTGGAGGCGCCATCGAGCATGTAATACGTGCTGCCCGCGCGTCCTGCTCCGATACCCGATGACGCTCCGGTTTCCTGGGGAAAGGTAAAGTCGCCCTGGTTGACGGCGATCCCATATGAGGTGCCATTGGTAACCCCCGGGGCGAGTAATACCAGAGACTGCGGGTCGCGTCCATTCAAAGGCAATTGACTTACTTCGTCCTCGTTGACCGACATGCCGATTGAGGGTGACGTCGTATTGATCAGCTCGGCATTTGCGGTCACCTGCACCGTCTGCTGGGTACTACCCACTTTGAGGGCAACATTCTGGGTTGCTGAGAGGCCGACAGTCAGCGCGATTCCCCGCTGAACGTATGTCGAGAACCCATTGGCCGTGACGGTTAGTGTGTACGTTCCCGGCGGCAGCGGTGAGATCCGGTAAACCCCTTGCGCATCGGATTTGGACTGTTCGCTAAGGTTGGTACCGACATTCTCCACCGACACCGACGCATTAGCGATGGCTGCTCCGGCCGGGTCGGTCACCTGTCCGTTGAGGCTCGCACCTGCTGCCTGGGCAAGCCCGGAGAGAGGGAACGTGAATAGCAAGCTGGCTACCACAAACTCCAAGAATCGAATCACTTTCGTCATGAGACCTCCCAATCCCAATCATTTCTTTGGCTGCGCTGCAAGAGGCTGCCCGGCAAGTGGCAGGGCGGCTTTCGTCCGAAAGTATATTCATTGGTTTACAACTGTTGTCAAGTGGTCTGCCACCTTTTGACGCCACAAAAGCGTCTTTTCGCAGTTTTCCGGCGAGAACAGACCGTTCGCAGGCGTAGAGTGAATACGCGGCAACCAAGGACCCCGCCCGAGCGGGACGGCCAGTTAAGCAAGGCGAACCTCGGCGACTTGACAGTTTCGGCCGGAATGCCCAGAATCCCTGTTGTCGCCAAGATTGGTCTTACCACTCGTGGAAGGAGCCGTCCTCGTTCGGACCGAAATTGGCAGCGTGGTTCGGGGCAGGGATACTACGCAACTATGATCGCTGGAGTCAGCCTCATCCTGATCTCGGCCATCTTGCAGGGAATCTTCCTGCTCCCCATGTCGCGGGCGCGCCAATGGGCGTGGGAACACGTTTGGCTGGCATTTTCACTTTTCGGAATGATTCTTTGCAATTGGATCCTGACGCTCCTTGTGTTGCCGAATCCTCAGGTCATATTTGCAAGTGTTCCGCGGCAGGAAATCCTGATTTTGGCATGCTTCGGCCTGGCATGGGGAGCGGGCGCGGTAATGTTTGGGCTTGGAATGGACATGTTGGGCCTCACGCTCGGCTACCCTCTCATCATGGGCCTGAACGCGAGTGTTGGTACCTTTGTTCCCCTTCTGTGGTTCGACGGATTATCGATGTTCCATGGCCGCAGGATTCTGATTTCCGTTGGAACGATCGTGGCAATCGCCGGCATCTGGACCTGTTCTGTCGCAGGTGCGCGGCGGCAATCTTCTGCTCATCGCCTTGACGGTGTATCGCACTCGAGGTTCGTTTCCGGGCTCATGATCGCCATCGCGTCGGGCGTGTTGTCGTGCCTGCCGAATATTGGCCTCGCGTATGGGACTACGACGATCCGGGCAGCGCGCGATCTGGGTGCATCGCCCGCGTTCGCTGGCGACGCAGTCTGGCTGATCTTCTTTACCTGTGGCGGGATTGTCAATGCTATCTACTGCTGCTGGCTTATCAATCGCCGTAAGAGCGTGCGGTCACTCTATGCCCGGGGATGTATCAGCAATTGGTTGTGGTGTCTGGCAATGGGCGCGATGTGGATCGGTAGTTTTTATCTTTATGGAATTGGGGCTGCAGAGCTGGGAGGCAGCGGAGCCACAATCGGCTGGCCCGTTCTTGTTTCGGTATCGATCGCGGTTGGAGTTCTGTGTGGTCTTGGAAAAGGAGAATGGAATGGCGCTCCGGCTCAGGCGAGAAGACTCCTTTGGGCGGGACTGGCGCTAATTGTCCTTGCCGTCCTCGTCATTCCGTTGGGGAAAGTCTCATAGACCGAATTCTTTTCAGAAGAAAAAATCTCCTGTTATCTGGATCACTGCCGGCGAGTAGGCTTTCTTGCGCGGCCGTAACCGCATCAATGTTCCGCTTTCTTGAACAGAATGTCGAGATACTCGAGCTGCAGTTCGGTTTTCGGATCGAACTCCTCCGAAGCGGCGTAGCTCAGCAGGCTGGTCTGCAGTTGCCGTGCGGCAAGCCGGCTCCCTGGGTCACTTGTGAGATCGAAAGAAGTCGCCAGCAATTTTCCACGGCCCACCCTGGCTTCTATGACAGCGCCGAGCCGCCGGCTCTTCGCAGCGTCGTCGATGACCTGGACAATCGGCTCGAGAGATGCAGGTCCGTTTGTAAGGTCGAATGCGTGGGACTTGCTCATCAGCTCCCACCATTGCCAGTCGGAGTGCGAACCGGTTGCAAATAGATTCAACGCAGGATGCTGAGGGTCGCACAGAATCCCCATGGTCTCATGCCGTTCGGGAAACCAGGACGCCGCCCAAAAAACTGTCGTGAAACTGCAGGGAACAGTATTTTCCAATCCCTTGGAATCAGGGAGTAAGACGACCGTTTTGCCTTGCTGAAGGGCAGCGCGCACGGTTGCATCCCAACGATTAGCCACGATAATTCCTCCTGTGCGGATTGGAAGCCGTTGCGGATATATCCAGATATCCCAGTCATTGCCCATTCCGGCCACGGAGCATTCCATTGAATATTGCGCGGGGGAAGGGAAGTCACTGAGAGGGATCTTGATCGTTCCGAGTTGCGTCAGGGCGCCGGCCGGCACGGTGACCGCGGGAAGGGAACCAGATGCCTGAGCTGTGCGGCCGGTAATACGGATGGTCCACGAAATGTCCGCGTTCCTGAGAGCCGAGGGTCCATAGTGCGCGATATCGAGCCGCGCGACCAGGGTCTCATCGGCGCTCCAAAGGCGTCTGCGGAGGCGCAACAAGGGAACTGTGGGACTGCAAAAACGGCGGAATTCACCTGGTGTAATCAGCCCTTTGGACTTACTGAGAGTGTCGAGAAGTCCGACAAACGCAGGACCAAAGCCAGGAAAGTCGGTGAGGCCCAGAAGCTGGAATCCCGCCACCTCCGGCGTGCGAAGAAGTGCTTCGACCTCTTCCTTGTAGAGGGCAACGGTGAGTCGCCCTGAGGCCTGGCGAAACGGTTCAGCTTTCTCCATCAAGCTGGTGCGCGCTAGCACCTTCCGATACAAGTCGAAATAGCGGGGTTGAAGCGGGCCGTCGTAGTCTTTGCGTTCATCGAAGTTCGGAAAGACTGTCCATTGACCTACTTCATGCGCGATCACCGGGCGATCGATTGCGGCGTCACGAACGTACTCTTCGTAGTCGACGCTGGTATTCGGCGCATCATTCTCAAACCGGGGGTCACCGCGAAGATTCGTCCAGTGTGGGCCGGCGGAAACGAAATAGTTGTCCGGCCGCCGGACATTGTCGGGGGCCGAGGTGCTGGTGTATAAATGGCGCGAATCGTGATTCTGCAGGCCGCGGACTAACTCTCCGAGAAACTCATCCTGCCCGGAACCTTCTTCATTACCCATACTCATCAGGGCGAAGGAGGGATGATTTCCGTAGGTGTCCACAATCCTGTGCGCTTCATTGCGGATGAATTCGGTGCGCTCATCGTCTGCCGATACCCTGCCGTCCGCTATCCACATCGGATTCGCTACCTGAAAGAGGATGCCCAACTCATCGGCGGCGGTAAATGCGGCTTCCGGAGGACACCACGAATGGAAACGCACATGATTGAAACCATAGTCGCGATAGATATGCAGTCTCTCGCGCCAAAATGCGATGTCCATGGGATCATACCCAGTCAAGGGAAAGATCCCGTTATCCACTGTGCCGCGAAGCACGATAGGATTTCCGTTCAACCGCAATTGCTTGCCCGAAGCAGAGATTTCACGAAGACCGAATGTGGTATGAGCCTCACTCACGAACTTCGTTTCTTCGCTCGCGGCCGAAAGTGATACTGCGAGATTGAAAACCGCCGGGGAAAACTCATCCCACATCGGAGGGCCTGAGCCCAGGTCCAAATTCTGCTCGATTGCGGAAACAGGCATGTCTGAGATCACTACGTCCGTAAGCGTTCTGAACCCGGTACCGGCCCCATCCCTTGCGCCAGCGGAGATATCCAACTTGCCGGAATATCTCTTGCCGGTCACATTACGCATCGACAACTTGACACAAACCCGCTTTTCCCGGGGATGCGGGTACGCGGACAATCGATCGATCCACACAAGATCGGTAGGTTGTAACTCCATGCGGCCTATGATTCCATTCCAGGTCGCGCCGACTTCAGGGGTAGTGGCGGATGAGGGGCCAACATCAATCTTGGTACGGTTATCGACCCTCACCGTGAGCCTATGCGGTCCCGGCAATAACTCACCTGCCTTGCCATTGGAAACAGGCTCACCGACGACTCCAACTTCATAGATATGAGGAGTACTCAGGCTGTTTCGCACGCCCAGCGGGTAATCGTCCAGCCACGCCCTGGTCTCCCAGTGGCATCGCTCCAAAAACAGAGCAACCCGCTTTCCATGCCAGGATTCAGGAATGGTGATATCGCGTTCGTACCAGGCGGGGCCGTTGAACTCATAGATTCGCGTCAGATGTTGTGCCGCGACCTCTTCGTTTCTTTGGCCGAAGTGGTGCTCGTCGGTTGAACCCGGCAGCGGAATTTTGTCCACAAATCCATCGGCTGTGTGGAACCACTTGTCGCCTAAACCTGCGTCATCCTGATCTAGCCGTATGCGCCACTCTCCCGCCAGCGATAAGCCTGTATCGGCCGACCGAGACTTTCCGGGTAATTGAGCTTGCGAGTTGGTCATGGTCAATAATTCGACGCCAGATGCTGGAGGTTCGGCGTTGCCCGGCAGTTTCATCCCGGCCGCGGCGACAGAAGCACAGAGACATTCAAGAAACGAGCGTCGATCCATTGATAACCCCCAGCGCTCTTATCTCACCAGTCGACCACGGTTCCATCGCCCAGTAATCCGTCTCTGGCAGCTAGTTGGATCTCCGGCGCGAATGGATGAGCAGCGCACGCTTCCTCGTTCACTGTGATTCCCAGGCCAGGGGCAACGGGAACTTGCCAGTAACCATCCACCATGCGGATCGGTCCTTCAACCACCTCTCCGTACCATGGCACGGCACCGACCATCTCCTCCTGGATCACATGATTCGGGGTTGAAACCGCGAAGTGCAGCGCGGCAACGCCGGCGATCGGTCCTAAGGGATTATGTGGAGCAACGCCAATGGAGGCCGTCTCAGCCATCGCCGCAATCTTCTTTGCCTCAAGAAGGCCGCCGCAGTGGCAGATATCCGGTTGTGCAATGTCAATGGCCCGGAGCCGGAAAAGCTCGTCGAATTCGCCACGCTCTGTGAGACGTTCCCCGCATGCAAGCGGAACTCCGGTCTGTGCTGCAACACGCGCCAGCGCAAGAGCGTCGCCAGGGGGAAGCACTTCTTCGACAAACATTGGACGAGCCGGTTCTAAAGCCCCGATATAGGCTAACGCGGCGCCGACGGAGGCTGGCCTGCCGTGGAAGTCCACCATAATCTCGATGTCATCTCCCACGGCTTTCCGGATTCCCTCCATGATGCGCGCAACGCGGTCCACATCCGGCAACTGGGCGTGGTAGTGCGTATAGGGAATGAAGACTGCCTTGAGGGCCTGGTATCCGCGCCCGACCACGTCGAGCGCGCGCTGTGCGATGGGATCAGCGTCATTCGATTCATAGACGGCGCGCATATCGCCAAGGCCCAGGTGCGTGTAGACCTTGACGCGATCCCTTACCTTTCCACCCAGCAGACGCCATACCGGCTGGTTAAGGAATTTCCCAAAGATATCCCAGAGCGCGGTCTCGATTCCGGAAACCGCAGACATTCCGATTATGCCCAGCCGCCAGAAGCTGTGCTTCTTCATTACTCGAACGAGCTGTTCAATGTCGCGTGGATCCCGGCCGATCAGGAGCGGCTGAAGATCCTCGACTGCCCCGGCGACCGCCCGTGTCTTCCATTCGCACGTTGCCTCACCCCAGCCATATAGACCGTCCGAGTCCGTATCCACGCGGACAAAAATCCAGTTGCGCATTTCGGCGTTGACAATTGTTGTGGAGACTCGCGCTATCCGCATGGTTAGGATCCTGATCGAGAGCGCCCGCTCTCTGCGCCCTTTTGCTTCCACAGACAAGTTAATCGCGGTAACAACTTGCAGGGTAGTTTATAAAGTGGACTACAACTGCTGTCAAGTGGTATACCACAAGTGAACAAAATAGCGCATCGCATCGTAAGGAACGCGCTATGTTGTCCAAAGCTCCACGATTCCTCGCACCGGCGAGTGTCCGATGTGCTGGATACGGGCGCATGAACAAGGATCACCCTTATCTTTTGAGATTGCGGCAAAAGGGGAAGTCTGTGATTCAGCAACGAACTGTCATCGTCACTGGAGCAGCTTCAGGAATTGGGGCCGCGATTGCGACGCGTTTCCTTGCGGAGGGCAGCTCCGTCGTGCTGTTCGATATCGACGCCGCAGGCGCCCACAACGTGGCGGAGCGCAGCGGCCGTGCGGCGAATGCCCTGATCGTGCAGGGTGACGCCGGCGTGGAAAGCTCCATTCGTTCAGCTGCAGTCAAAACAGGCGAAAGATTCGGCGCCGTATCGGTCCTGGTGAACAACGTCGGAATTGAGTTCAACGGCACCGTTCAAGAACAAAGCCGCGAGGAATGGGATCGACATGTTGCCGTCAATCTAACCAGCGTTTTTCTGTTTTCCAAATATTGCATTCCCGGTATGCTTGCAAATGGCGGGGGCGCCATTATCAATATTTCTTCGGTCCATGCGTTCGTATCCTGGCCGCGATGCGCCGCCTATGACGCGACCAAAGCAGGGCTGCTTGGCGTCACGCGCGCCCTGGCAATCGATCACGGACCGCAGGGGATACGCGTCAATGCCATCTGCCCCGGGTACATTCGCACTCCTCTCCTGGAGCGCTGGTTTGCCACGATCGAGAATGGAGAGCAGGAGGCGGCGCGGGCTCATCCGCTGCGGCGAATCGGCGAGCCGGTTGACGTGGCGAACGCCGTTTTTTTCCTCGCTTCGGAACAGGCTTCGTTCATCACGGGAGCGGTCCTGACAGTGGACGGCGGCATGACGGCGGCCGGACGATAGCAGGTATCGGCTTCGAAGTTGGCCACGCCGGGGACACAACTCAATTCGGTACGCTTACCGGCGAGAATATCATCGAGGATAGTGAGACCGGAAACAATGCCCAGGAAACCTGCACAGACCATTGCTCCCTCCAGCGTACTTGATCATCTGCGTCAATTCATCGAAAGCAGAAATATGCAACCCGGAGAGCGCCTTCCCTCCGAGCGTTCCTTGGCTCAGGAGTTCCAAGTCGGGCGACCATCCGTCCGCGAAGCGATTAAGGCTCTTCAGATTCTCGATGTCCTTGACAGCCGGCATGGCGATGGAACCTTCATTAAATCGCGAGCCGGGCTGTCGGGTGGATGGCCTTCGCAGGTGGATCTGGACCCGCGAAACATCGATCTGATTGAGCTGCTGGAAGTTCGAAAGATGATTGAGCCGATCACCGCTGCGCTCTCCGCAGCACGGCGGAATGAGAAGCAACTCGCGACAATGGAAGCCGAAGTGGTCGCGCAAGAGAAGCGCCCCGATGACCGCGAAAATCTGGTTCGCCACGATTACCTCTTCCACGAGGCAATTCTGCAGGCCTCCGGTAATCGAGTTCTGCAGGACGTGGTCCGGTTTCTCTCGCCGCTCCTGCTTCGGAGCCGCAGGTTGACCGGGAAAAGCGCTCCGAACCCCCGGATTGCGATCCAACAGCACCGCGTCATTCTCGAAGCGATTCGCCGCCGCGATCCAGATATCGCAGAGCAGGCCATGCGTGCTCATCTGCAAACGGTAGGGCTCGATCTGATCGCTCAAACGCAAAAGCGCATCTGACGGAGAAGCCGAAGCGCTCTCAGGATTATGCTGGCAGGGAGAACAGCTGTTACTTTCGGTGCTCTGGTTCCATTGGCTTGACAGGCGGTATGGGCTGCGGCGAAGGTTCCGCTTGACCATGTATTCCAATGGTCTTGCCTTTAGATGCCTTCACATCGTACGAATTGTCGGCTGGCCTCTTCCCCCAGCAGCGATCCATGAATGGCGATCTATTCTCATCGATACAGCCGTTTTCGGCCAGAAATGGAAGGAATAGTACGAATGGCCCGAGTGCGTGCAATCCCGCGAGAGTTCAAAGATACTTTAGGCGAAGGTCCGGTCTGGGGGCCATCGAGGAACGCTCTGTTCTGGGTGGACATCTTCGGACAGCAAGTACACGAGCTAACCCTTGAGAATGAATGGATCACCAGCTGGTCCATTCCGGAGCGGATCGGCTGGATCGTGGAAAGGGAGGGGCGCCAAGACTTCGTTGCTGGTCTCAAGAGCGGGTTCGTACACCTTGAGCTTGACCCCTTTTCCATCCGGCGCATCGGCAACCCCGAGCCCGATAGGCCGCAGAATCGCATGAACGACGCCAAGACCGACGCTGCCGGCCGGATTTGGGCCGGCTCGAAGGATGACCGTGATCAATTCGCCAGCGGGGCACTTTACAGACTCGATCCGGACTTCACATGGTCGCGGCAGGATGACGGTTACCTGGTGACCAATGGCCCGGCATTCAGCCCCGACGGGAAGACCATGTACCACGCTGACACCGGTTTGCGGACCGTGTTCGCATTCGATATCGATGAGCGAGGTGAGTTGAGCCGCAAGCGCGTATTCGTGAAGTTCGAAGAAGAGTGGGGATATCCGGATGGAATGGCGACGGATGTGGACGGCGGGCTCTGGATCGCGCACTGGGGCGGAGGCCGCATTAGCCGCTTTCGCCCCGACGGCATCCTGGAACGCTTCATTTGGATGCCCGCATCCAACATCACCAGCGTGGTATTCGCCGGGTCGCGGCTCGACCGGATGTTCGTAACCTCGGCGGCGCTCGGACGCGAAAGCGAGCCGATGGCCGGAGCACTGTTTGAGGTCGAAGCAGGTGTCCAAGGGCATCCCGTGCGGCCATTTGCGGGATGAGCCTGCATCCGCCAATCCATCGGACGCGTTCATCGCCTGTCGAGCGGCTGTCGCTGGAATGGCCTTTCCAACGTCGGCCGACGGTGGTGGGCTGTCGTTTCACAATCCAATCAAAGGGGGATAAATGCGGATCACGAACGTCAATACCTATATCGTTGGGAACCCCTGGAAGAACTGGGTGTTTGCGAAGGTGCAAACAGATGACGGTATCTATGGAATTGGTGAAGGGACTGTCATGTACTTTGCCAAGACGGTGGAATCCGCAATTCAAGAGCTCGCCCCTTTCATCATTGACATGGATCCCACTCAGGTCGAGCTGATCTTACAAAAGCTGGTTCGCGATCCCTATGCGGACGGCGCCCAGATCCACATGGCGGCTGTTGCGGCCATCGAAATGGCCTGCTGGGACATTCTCGGGAAAGCTCTGAATCAGCCGATCTATAACTTCTGGGGCGGCCGGTGCCACGATCGTCTCAGGGCATACGCCAATGGCTGGTACCGTGGTGAGCGCACGGCCGCATTGTTTGCCGCCCGGGCTAAAGAGGTGGTGGCCCGAGGGTATACGGCTCTGAAGTTTGATCCGTTCGGGAACGCCTGGCGAACACTGTCGAGCCGTGAATTCGCCGTTTCGATGGAGATCATCGCCGCAGTTCGTTCTGCAGTCGGACCCGAGGTTGATGTCTTGATTGAGGCTCACTCACGGTTTTCGCCGTCGACGGCGATCCAGGTTGCGAAGGCAATCGAGCCATTTCGACCGATGTGGTTCGAGGAGCCGGTGCACCATGGGAACATCGGGGCGCTAGTTGAGGTAGCGCGTCAGAGCCCGGTGCCGATCGCGACTGGAGAGAGTTTTTCGAGCAAATACCAGTTTGCCGAACTCCTGAAACACGACGTGGTCAGTATCTGTCAGCCGGAACCACTGAACCTGGGAGGCTTGTTCGCCGCGCGAAAGATCGTCGATATGATCGATGCTCACTATGGGGTGGTCGCACCGCACAGTGCGCAGGGGCCGGTGGCGTCGGCTGCGTGTGTTCAGCTCAATGCCTGCACACCGAACTTCCTCATTCACGAGTTCTTCGATGACTTCAATGACTCATGGGAGAAGCACATGGTGCACTTCCCCGTCGAGGTTGTGGATGGATACGTAATGATCTCCGACCGACCGGGACTTGGAACTGATTTGAACCTCGAAGAGATGGCCAAACATCCCTACAGCCACCAGTTCCATCTTCCGCTGTTCAAAGCAGGCTGGGAGAAGCGAGAAGCGCAGTAGACAGGACACGCGATAACCACCAGACGGTAATCTCCGCATTCTCAATGCCATCGCCGCTCCTTTGCTGACCAGCCTGTTTGCCCTTCCGGGATTTGCTCGGGACGACTTGCCAGCTGCACAGCGGTTGCGCGATGATTGCCGCTCGGCGCCTCCGATCACGAAGGAATTCTCTTTGCCTGCCTTCTAATCGGTCCGAAACATTCCGGGGTGATCGAACTCATGAGGCCCGGTCTGGCTGACCCGCCGTAAAGGTCTGCGTACGCGATTCAGTGATAAATCACTTGTCAGCAACAATCTGTTCGGCGCGCCGCGCCGCGGTATAAAGATTGATCCGCGAGTAGACGCCGAACTCCGAGCCATTGTCGAGAAATCCGCCGCCCGGTCCCTCCGTCTCCGTGAGAATCTTGTCAGCCTCCTCCAGGCTCAGCGAAGGGAATGCCTCAGTCAGCAGATATCCGGCGTTGGGAGCAAGTTTCTGAACGTCTTCCAGCGCTCTTGCATTCTTTGCATACACCGAGGGCAAGCTGTAGGTCTCGGTCGCGTCGTAGAAAGCTTCATCGGCAGACGCGTTGCTGAATCGCCCCGTGTCCTGGCTTGCGCAGATGTCGATGGTGTTGCCGCACCCGCTCTCTAACGCTGCAATCAGTTCGGCGCGCGCGTTCTTCACGGCGATCCGAAAGTCCTTGATCGAGGGAGTTCCCTTCATGGATAGGCCCATGTATGCCGGATCGTTGGAGAGCAGATGCGCCATATCGTAGAGTGCCAGCGCGCGGCCGCCCAATACATCCATCACGTAGTGCGCACCCATGATCACGCGGTCGTTTCCATACTCAGCACCGCGCGCGATCATCTGCGCATATCGCTGGGGAACCAGCACAGCGAGCAACACAGCTCCGGTATAGCCGTAAGTCGTGTGGCCACTTGGATACGAAGGGCTGTTGGTCAGGTCCATCACCGGGCCGTGGTTATAGACAAAATTGCCCGAAGGCGTGTTCAGGTAGTCCGGACCTTCAAACAGGTTGACGCTCGGCTCGGTTTGAAAGGGGCGCGAATCGCCATACGCATCGGCGCCCGCGGTTCCTGCGGGAAGCTTGTAGGCTTTGCCGAATGTGTCGGCGACACCGCCAATCTCTTTTATGAGCGCCGATTCGTCCGCGGGAACAGGTGTTTTTCCATCCGTGGTTTCATTCGCGAAAAGATACTTGCCCTCGTTCGAGTGCGCGCCGGTAACTCCGGTCGCGTAGCTGATCAGATCGCCGATGGATTGGGGGAGCTTGGATGTGCGGCTTTGATCGATATAGTGATAACGTGCCACGTAGGCCGACCCAAGCGTGGTCCCCAACCCATCCGCAAGCTGGGCAAGATTGCTGCCGGTAATAAAAGCGTCTCGCAGCGCCTGCTGTTGCTGTTCTGAAAACGGCAGTAGAGTCGGCTGAGGAAGTAAGCCGGTCTGAATCCCTCCGGTCACCGAATAGTTGGCGCCCAGAGCTGCCTCGCCGGCATCCGTGTTCAACAGGACAGTTACGGGAGCGAGGCCCTTCAGAGCGGCCATGTCCGGAGCCGACTGCGCCCAGTCCGGAGAGCACATAAGAACGAACAGAGCGAATGCACCGAACCAGATCTTATTCATGGAACACCCCACTATCCGAATACGCAACAGGATAGCAGTCAAGCGGAGCAAAGTGAGGGGCACAATTGGAGCGGCATGGTATTCTGCTGAGAATCCCATGAATTTCCGGCTATTCGCGCGGTTTGGACGCATTGAGTGAACGACCTGGAACTGCATCATCGAATGCTCTCAGTGGCGCTTGAAGAGGCGCGGCAGGGGTTCGTGGAAGGCGGTATTCCGATTGGGGCGGCGCTGTTCACGCGCGGCGGCCAACTGTTGAGCCGGGGGCATAACCGGCGCGTGCAACAAGGCGATCCGAGCATCCACGGAGAGACGGACGCTTTCAGGCGCGCGGGCCGTCAGCGAAGCTATCGCAACCTGGTGATGGTAACCACGCTGGCGCCTTGCTGGTATTGCAGCGGGCTGGTGCGGCAGTTCCGCATTGGGACGGTAGTGGTGGGAGAGAGCCGCACCTTTGCCGGGGGGCTCGACTGGCTGCGCGAGAACGGCGTGGAGGTGATCGATCTCGACAGCCGCGAATGCCGCGATTTGCTTGAGGTGTTCATCGCCGCGCATCCCGAGATATGGAACGAGGACATTGGAGAAGAATAGAGGGGCCGCTTTTAACCGCTCGACTCCAGTCGTTGGCTACCAGTTGTTCTTATTGCACAAATTTGAGCGAGTAAGCCGTGGTCGGGTCGAGGGGGCCTTCGAGGATTCCCAGCGCCTTGAGCTGCTCGTAGCTTGTTTGCCAGCGGGCAGCCGACATGCGGCCGATTTGGTCGGGATCGGAAGGACTGCCGGTGATGAATTGGCCGTCGCGGAGCGCCTGGGCAGTGAAGCTTTCCTCGGCTGGATTGAGCGCGGGATTGAGCTTTAAAAGCAGCGCATTGGTGGGCTCGGGATTGCGCAGATATTCCTCCCAGCCACGGATGCTGGCGCGGACAAACTCTGCCACCACTTCAGGTTGTCGAGCGGCGAAGTCGCGCGTGGTGAACTGCACGCGGTAAGGATCGTAACCCGATGAGCTGATGAGCAAGGTGCGCACTTCGGCGCCGGCTTGCCGGGCGAAGAACGGCTCGCTGGTGATGAATATCTGCTGCACGTACCCGGGATCGGCAAGGAAATTGGCGATCGAAAGCGTCTGCGGCACCTGGCGTACGTTATGCAGGTTGTAGCGGCCGATCACGTATTTGAGCCAGGTTGCGCCGGTTTGCGCGGAGACGGCGCGGCCTTCGAGGTCTTTGAAGTCTCTAACCGGCGAGTCTTTGTGGACCATGATGGCCTGGGGATCGTGCTGCATGGTTGCGGCGAAGGCGAGGAGGGGAAGTCCATTCGAGTCCCACTCAAGAATCTGGTCGCTGGAGCCGAGGCCGATGTCGGCTTTTCCGCTGGCAACGAGCTGAGCAACGCTGCCGTATTGCGGCAGGGGCAGCAGCGTGACGTCGAGCCCCTCGGCCTTGTAATAGCCAAGCATCTGCGCGGTGTAAAAGCCTCCCTGTTCGGGCTGAGGGTACCAATCGAGCTGAAGGCGCACAGGGGTGAGGCCGTTGGCGGTGGCGGACTGATTGACGTGACAGCCGGTGACAGAGACGGTAATCGCAGCCGCGATGGAAATTGCAGCAACAGAAATTGTTTTTCTTGATTTCACGCCGACCTCGGGAAAGTGTAAGAGCGAGATCCTTACTATGAAAATTATCACGCGCATTCGGCAGAGACTGCGGATTTCCTCGTGGCGCCCAATTGCGCGGCGAGTTGGAGCAAGGATTCATCGGAGCCGCCCGCGCCAGCCAGTTGCATGCCACCGGCCGCGCAGGGGATGGCGACAGCCGGCGCGCCTGCGAGGCTCACCGGAGTGGAGTAGCGCAGCAGCCTGGCACGGGTCTGTCTGTGATCGGCACCGGCATCAAGGCGCGCCACCGGAGCAGCTGGCATGAGAAGCAGCTCGTGCTCGGAAAGCAACTCATCCATGCGGGTGCGGAACTCGGAGTGTCGCCGGCGCAATGCGGCGACTTCGACCGGTGTGAGGCGCGCGCCCCATTCCAGACGCTCTCGGATCGCAGGCTCAAAGCGATCGAAGTGGCCGGCGTGCAGGTTCGCGGCCTCGGAGGCTTGAATGGGGGCAAAAATCTCAATGGAATCATGCCACCATTGTGGATCGATGGAATGGCCTGCAAGGTCAAGTGCCTCAAGCTCGCGGACGGTTGACGAAAGGCCGGCTGCCACTGCGGGCTCGCAATCGTAGAGGAAGTCGCCGGAGACAAAGGCGAAACGTCTGAAGGGATGAGGCGGCCGGGGCCCGGCAGGCGCGAAGGGAGCGGCGAGCAAAGGTGCATCTTCAAGATCACGAAAGAGCCAGCCCATGGTGTCGAATGATTCGGCCAAGTGCGCTCCGCCGCGCCAATCGCCGCGGCCAACTGCGGCGCGGTAGCCGACCAGGCCGCAGAGCGCGGCGGGAACGCGGATGGAGCCGCCCGTGTCGGTCCCGATGGCTGCCACCGCAGAGCCCTCAAGTACGCTGGCCGCGGCCCCGCTCGATGAGCCGCCGGTGAGCGCGCCAGGATTTTGAGGTTGAGTGCAATCGCCGAATTCGGGATTCTCGCCGGTGATTCCGTAAGCGAGTGGATGAAGATGGGTCTTGCCGATGATGACGGCGCCGGCTCCGCGAAGCTTTTCAACTAGCCAGGAATCGCTTGCGGCCGGCCCATTGAGATCGCGATAGAATCGGACGCCACATGTGGTAGGCGCGCCGGCAAGGTCGAACAGATCTTTGACGGAGATGGGCAGGCCCCATAGGGGTGAGCGGCCATCGCCGAAGGGGCCATCGCTGCCGGGCGCGATGCCTTCGGCGCGCGCGGCTTCAGTGCGCGTCCATCCGGCGTCCTGCCAGAGATAGGTGTTGCGGTTGGAATTGCTGCCTGCATGCGCGAGTGCGACGTCAGCAAGGCCGGGGGGATTCTGGGCCCCGCTTGCGAGCGCGCGGCGCAGGTCGTGAATGGTCCCCCCGGAAAGATTCATAAGCTGATTGTAAGGGTGTGAAAGCGGGCCGGGCAAAGGGCGATTTTTTTGTCGAGCGGATGGGCCGCACGTCATGCTAATTTCAATTATGGGAGTCATTTCCAAAACAACGCGCGGCGAAGGCGGCAAGCGGCAGTTGGCTCGCGCGGGTTCTTCGGCCGTGGCGGGCCAGGCAGACGATCTTAACCGCATGGCGGCCATTGCGGCATTTACGGCGCGGTCAATGAATACGCGCAGTCCGCGACCGTTCGGCGCCTCGATTGTTCACACAAAAACAGGAAAAGTGATCCTGTGCGCGCTGAATGCGGTCAAGCAGGAATCTGATCCAAGCGCCCATGCCGAGGTGCGGGCGATACGTTTGGCCGCCAGGAGGCTGAAGAAAGTGTCCCTGGCCGGATACACGCTCTACTCCACATGCGAACCTTGTCCGATGTGCATGAGCGCAGCACTGTGGGCTGGACTGGATCGCTTGGTCTATGGCGCGACGATCGAAGATGCTCGTCGACACTGCAATCAGATACTAATTCCGGCGGCGGAAGTAGCTGCGCGGAGCGATATGGATTGCATGGTAGATGGACCGCTGCTGCGCGCTGAATGCTACGCCTTGTTTACACATCCGCGCATGTTGAAGGCATTTCGCTCTTGGCCGACGCGAAGGCGAGATTGACGGACCACACGCAAAGTTGATTGGGGGGCTTTCCCATGCACGAGGATATTCAAGAAGAATTGATCGAGATTGTCGGAGACCGGAAGCGCGTGTTGACCGCGCCGGCGGTTCTCGACCGGCTTTCGCATGATTTTTATTGGTATTCGCCGGTGCTGCGTCCGCGGCTAGTGCAGAAACATGCCGATGTGGCCGTTCAGCCGGTGAGCGTCGAAGAGGTGACGGGGGTGCTGCGATTCGCCGGTAAGCATGAGATCCCGGTGACACTGCGCGGCGCGGGGACAGGGAATTATGGACAGTGCGTGCCGCTCGAGGGTGGCATTGTGCTGGACGTTTCGCTGATGGACAAGCTCGAAGAGATTACCTCGGATGGGGTTGCCGTTTGCCAGCCAGGCTTGCGGCTCGGAGTGCTGGAGACCGAAGCGCGCAAAATGGGATGGGAACTGCGCATGTATCCATCAACGCTGGTGAAGGCTTCGGTAGGAGGATTTCTTGCCGGCGGTTCGGGCGGCATCGGTTCTGTAACGCATGGCGGATTGCGCGACTTTGACACGGTGCGGGGTTTCGAGGTGGTAACGATGGAAGAAGAGCCGCGCGTGGTTTTGCATGAAGGTGCCGCGGTTCACGAGATTCTTCATGCGTGGGGCACGAACGGCGTCCTGACGCGCATCTGGTTCGCGCTCACTCCGGCCGTTGAGTGGACGCAATTCACGGCTGCATTCGATACCTACGAGGAGGCTTTTGACTTTACCGAATCCGTTGCCGTGGGAGCGGAATGGACTAAGCGACTGGCAACCGTGTTTGAGTGGCCGATCCCTTCGTTTTTCGCGCCTATCAAAAGCCTGGTGAGGGCGAGAAAAACTTTGGTCTTGATTATGATTGAGCGGGGACAGGCTGAAGCTCTGCGCTCAGCGGCAGAGTCCGTGGGAGGCGAGGTGACTTTCAGCGGCGCTTACGAAGGGCCCCGCACGCAGCCGCTGCTGAGCGACTACACGTGGAACCACACCACGCTGTGGGCCATGAAAGCCGATCCGGTTTATACCTATCTGCAGTGCGGGTTTTCGGCGACAAATGCGAGGGAGCAATTTCGCCTGCTGCGCGAGCGGTATGGCGAGGAGATCCTGTTTCACATCGAGTTTATGAAAAATGGCGACGGCGTGGTGTATCCCGGTGCGATTCCCATCGTGAGGTTTACGACCGAGGAGCGGTTGAACGATATGATCGCGCATTGCAGATCGATCGGGGTCTTCGTTGCCAACCCGCACGTGAATTACCTTGAGGACGGAGGCAGGTTCCGCGCCGATAACATCCAATTGCTTGCCAAGCAGAAGTACGATCCGCGCGGGTTGTTGAACCCGGGCAAGATGATCAGTTTTCATAAGCTGAAGGGGACCAAGTGAAGACCTGGATTCCTGATGAGCGCAACTTTGCGTATTTGACCTGGAAGCAAGTGGACGCGCTGCCGCGCGAGAAGACGCTTCTGGTGCTGCCTACGGCGGCGATCGAACAACATGGACATCATCTTCCGCTGGCTACGGACACGCTGATCAACAACCTCATTTTGGGCAAGGCGTTGGGGCTGGCGCCGGCGCAGTTGCCTATCTATGCGCTGCCGCCGGTTTGCTATGGAAAAAGCAACGAGCATATCGGCTTTCCGGGAACCATGTCGTTGAGTGCGGCGACTTTTCTTGCGGTGGTGCGCGATCTGGGAGCGAGTGTGGCGGCCAGCGGATTCAAGAAGATGGTTCTCTACAACACACATGGCGGTAACACTTCGCTGGTGGACGTGCTGGCGCGCGATTTGCGGGCGGAGTTTGGGCTGCGGACTTTTTCGCTTTTCGGTTCGCCGGGTGCCGTTTTTGAGGGTGTAAACGAACAGGAGAGGACGTACGGGTTTCACGCGGGCGAGATCGAAACTGCTTACCTGCTGCATGCGGCGCCCGAACTGGTGCACCGCGATGAGTACACTGCAAATTACATTGCGCGGGTCGATGAGCACGAACTGCTGAAGCCCGAGGGATCGGCGGCAAATTTTGCCTGGCTTACCAAGGATATTGCGCCGAGCGGGGTGCTGGGCGACCCCTCTGCCGCGACGGCCGAAAAAGGCGAGAGGTGGACCAATGAGGCGGCGGCGCGAGTGGCAGAGGTTTTGGTGGCCATGTGCAATTTTGAGCCGAGGCACGGGGCGTAGCCATGGCGCTAACCGATTGTGGAAGCGGCGTGAAATTGGAGCGCGGAGTCGCGTGCTGTTTGAGTGATGGAACTACGCTTGTTTCGGACCATTATTATCCCGCGGGCGATGGGCCGTGGCCGACGCTTCTGATGCGGCAGCCATACGGGCGCGATATCGCTTCGACGGTGGTCTACGCGCATCCGGCGTGGTTCGCACGGCATGGGTATCACGTTGCAATCCAGGATGTGCGCGGGCGGGGAGATTCAAAGGGCGAGTTTTATCCCTTCCGTCACGAGGGGCTCGATGGCGCGGAGACGATCGGATGGCTGCGCAGGCATCCAGCATCGAATGGACGCATCGGCATGTACGGGTTTTCCTACCAGGGAATGACGCAACTGCTGGCTGCGGCAGAGCAGCCTGAAGGGCTGGTGTGCATTGCGCCGCATATGACGGCGGCGGACCTTTACCATGGATGGTTCTACCATCATGGCGCGCTGCGATTGAGTTCGAGTCTGGGATGGGGGATCCAGATGCTGCGCGAGGATGCGCGGCGGCGAGGATTGCGGGCGGCGAGCGACCGGCTGGAAGAGGCGTGGACAAACATTCGCGCTCAGGCTGCCCATGTGCCGTATGGGATGCATCCAGTCATCGCGGATCCCGCGCTGCCGGGTTATGTGCGCAACTGGTTTTCGCAACGGGAACCGGGAGCCTACTGGACGGGGCAGGATGTGAGCGGGCGAATGGATCGCATCCTGGTTCCAGCGCTGCACGTCGCGGGGTGGTTCGACACTTATCTTGAGGGGTCGATTGCGGGATACCTGGCGTTGCGAAGCGGCGCGGGGAGTGAGTTTGCGCGCGAGAATCAATATCTGATCGCGGGGCCATGGATTCATATTCCGTGGGGAGATCGGGCGGGTGATGCGAATCTGGGCGAGGGTGCGAATCTCGATACGGATGCGCTGCTGCTCCGCTGGTTCGATCATTGGCTTAAGGATTCCAGTGACTTCAAAGAAGAGCCCCGGGTGCGGTATTTCGCGCTGGGTGCGAATGAATGGCGCACCGCGGCGGAGTGGCCCGAAGCGGCGACTCACGCGCTCTTCCTGCGCAGCGCGGGCGACGCAAATTCGCGCAAGGGCCGGGGAAGGCTCTCTGTGAGCGCGCCTCCAGACGATGAACCGCGCGATGTCTTTGTGTATGACCCCGAGGTTCCGGTGATGGCGCCGGGAGGCGCGCAGGCGCTGAGTGGGCCTTACGACCAGGCGGCGATGGAGTTGGGAAATAATGTGCTGGTGTACACCTCTGAGCCTGCGAAGCGCGAGACTGAGATCTTCGGGCATGCGCGCATCAAATTATTTGCGGTGACTTCAGCCCCGTGCGCGGATTTCACGGCCAAGATGGTGCGCGTGACAGCAAGCGGGAGAGCGGAGTTTTTGTCGATAGGAATTGCGCGGAGTTCACGGCTGTTTCGCGATACTGGCTACACGGCCGACCGGATCCACATGTGGGAGTTCAAGCTGGAGCCAATTGCGTTTGTGCTTGCGCCAGGCGAGAGGCTGAGGCTTGAGATTGCGAGTTCGGCGTTTCCTTTATACGATCGCAATCCATCGAACGATACGCAGCCGCAACTGGCCGGCAACTGGAACTGGGCTCGATCGACGCAGCAGGTGCTGCACGCTGCCGAGTGCCCTTCCGCTCTTCTTGTGCCCGTGACTGGAGAGCCAGGATGGTGAGTGAAACCAAGTCGATTTCGGAGATCGAGCTGAAAAATGTCAGCAAGCGGTATCGTAACGCGGCGATTGCGCTGGATGACGTTTCGGTGACGATTGAGCGCGGTGAGTTTGTTACTTTTCTCGGGCCTTCGGGATGCGGAAAATCGACGCTGCTGAAGCTGGTGTCGGGGTTGAGCCCGGTAAGCGAAGGCCGGGTGCGGGTGAACGGCATGACTCCGGAGAACGCGCGCGAGCTGATGAGCTTCATCTTTCAGGACGCCACGCTGCTGCCGTGGAGGACGGTGGAAGGGAACGTGGGCCTGGGCCTGGAGTTGGATTACGCGGCTCGCGATGCGCGCAAGGAGCGGGTATCGCAGATGCTGGAGTTGGTGGGCCTCGGGAATGTGGCGAAGCGGTATCCACGGCAGCTCTCTGGCGGCATGAAGATGCGCGTTTCCATTGCGCGGGCGCTGGTGAGCAGGCCGCGCATTCTGCTGATGGACGAGCCCTTCGCTGCGCTTGACGAGATGACGCGCGACCGGTTGAATGAAGAGTTGCTGCGGCTTTATACGGAGCAGAAGTGGACCATGTTGTTTGTGACTCACTCGGTTGCGGAGGCCGTCTTTCTTTCAACGCGCGTCGTGATTCTGGCTCCGCATCCGGGGCGCGTGGCCCATGAAATGTCGATTGACCTGCCGTGGCCTCGCACTGCCGCGACTCGTGAGTCGGAGGCGTTTGAAGAGGCGGTGACGCAAGCATCGCGGCTGCTGCGCGGGGTATTCCAGCCATGAAGAAGCGAAGCCTGCTGGCGATCAACAGCCTGGCGGTGCTGGCGTGCCTGATTGGCATCTGGCAGTTGGTGATATGGCTCAATCATCTGCCGCCTTACATCTTGCCGGGTCCGCTGGCGGTAGCGAGGGTTCTTGGCGAGCGCTATCCGTCGCTGCTTGAGTCGTTAAGGATCACGACCGAGGAAGCTGCCGGCGGGCTGGTGGCGAGCATTGTTGCCGGCGTGGGCGTGGCCATGATTTTTGCGCAGTGGCGCTGGCTGCGCCAGACGCTTTACCCTACACGATCCTGCTGCAGACAGTGCCGATTGTGGCCATCGCTCCGCTGATCATCAACTGGGCTGGCGCGGGAATTCTCGCGGTGACGATTGTGACATTCATCATCTGCTTGGCGCCGATTATCGCCAACACGACTCAGGGATTGATCAGCGTAGATGAGAACCTGATCCAGCTTTTCATCATGCATAAGGCGACGCCTGGGCAAATCTTATTCAAGCTGCGGCTGCCGAATTCGCTTCCCAACTTGTTTACCGGGATCCGAATTTCCGCGGGAATCAGCGTGATCGGCGGCATTACAGGAGAATTATTTGCAGGATCGACGCGGGTGGGCGAGGGCGGCCTGGGCTATGCAATGATTTACGCCAACAATCAGATGGAGACCAGCTATCTTTTCGCGTTGGTGCTGGCCTCGGCGGCGCTGGGATTTTCATTTTTTTTCATCGTGATGTTTTTCGAGTGGCTGGCTCTGCATAACTGGCACGAGTCGAAGCGCTCGCAGATTGCGGAATAGGAGGGCAAGATGCTGCGGATGGAATCGGAAACGGGATGGTGGTTGATTCGGCATCCAGACCACGCGCGGCTGGCGGGGGAGTTTGCGGCGGCGTGGGGAAACGCGCAGTTCCGCAGGCCGGAGCCGCGTGATCGGGTGTTGCACGGCATTTCAACTCACGATGATGGCTGGGCCGCGCGAGACGCGCACCCTTCGATCACGCGGCAGGGCAAGCCTGCGGCATTTTCAACTGAGCTGGTGGGCAAGTATTCGGCCTTCGAGGAGATCGATCTCGAAGAATACCTCGCGGTAAGGGACCGCGCAGTGCGCATCATTGCGGAAGAGGATCCTTATGCCGGGCTATTGATTTCGATGCATACTTACAACCTGCTCACCGCACATGCCGACCGCTCGACAATTGCGCCCGAGGGACTTGTGCTGCTGGACGAGTTTCTCGCGCGTCAGCGCGATTTTCAGAATGAACTGCGGGCCGAAATTGCCGCGGATGAGTCGCTCGATTCGGAGGCCAAATCGGAGCAGGCGATTTTGGAACATTTCCGGCTGCTGCAGGCGTGCGACAATCTTTCGTTGTTGACTTGCGTGGCATTCGGCTCGAAAGCGCACCTGTTGCACCCACTGCCACTGAATGACGGATCGACCGCGGAGGTGCAGGTAATTCCGCTCGGGCCCCGGCATTTCCGGCTTTCTCCGTGGCCATTCTGCGAGAAGGAATTGACGTTCGAATTTCCTGCGCGACATGTAGCCGGAAGGCAGTTCGCCTCCTCGGCGGAGTTGGAAAACGCATTTGTGGCGGCGGAGCGAGAGATTTTGACGGTGACGCTGACAAAGTAGGCTGGGCCTGGCGCGGCGAAAATATAGCAACGAATGAGCGCAGGATAAAAGAGTGTCCGCCGAACGGGACGCCGTCAGGTCGCTGACAAAGATCCAAGAGAATTCGGAAAACATTCCTCGCGGGCCGAAGCCCTCGATAGTTTTGATGGACTTACGGCACGGATGAATCCGTGCCTTTTCAAAACAAAAGGTTCGTCATCAGCATCAGGCGTCCGATGGATTGGACGCCCTTTTGGTTTATGGATGAACTTCGTGGATCAGAAGTCGAGGTGCAACGACATCTGGATCTGGCGCGGGGCGCCGATGGTGTGAGTGACCAGGCCTAGGCTGTCGGGGCAGGAGTACAGCGCACCTGGGTTGCCCGGAGGATTGCCGTTGGCCGCTCCGCTGGGATTGGTGGCGCAATTGGTCGATGACTGCACCGGCTGGCCGGCAGACGGGAACGCGCTGTAAGAAGCATTCTGAGATACCTCGTTGGTGGGAACGTCGAAGCTGGAGGTATTGGTCAGGTTGTAGACGTCCAGCGTGTATTTGAGGTTCAAGCGTTCCCTGTCGAAGCTCAACGTTTTTACCAGCGAGACGTCGGCGCGCTTCTGGTAGGCCTGGCGAAAGATGTTGCGCTGTCCGGTGGTGAAGCCGGTTTCGTAAGGGTCGTCGGGGGGAATGGCGCCGTTCAGTCCGCCGGCGGGAAGCAGAGGCAGAGTGAAGCAAGCGGCATTGAGCGCGCCTCCGGCGTTGGGGCGATTGGGATTGTAGAAGGCTCCGGAAGCGCCGGTGAGCGCGCTCTTGGGCGAGCATCCCTTGGCCAGCGGCACGATGGGATTGGTGATGCCGTCGGCGGTCGAGTAGTAGATGGAGCCGACTGCGCCGGAGAAGTCGATCACGCTGTATGGCTGGCCGCTTTGAATGACGGTCAGGCCTACCAGCGACCAGTCGTCGATGACCTTGCCTTTGAATGTGCTCTCCGCGGCGAATTTGGGCAGGTTGAAGGTGTAATCGAAGTTGAGAATATGGGTGCGATCGAAATCCGAAGAGCCGTAGCCGCTGCGTAGATTGGTCGGATTATTTCCGTTGTAGAAGAGGCCGAGGCCGCTCTGCTCGTCGGTGGCGTGAGACCAGGTATAAGAGGCGCCGACCTGGAAGTCGTGGCTCATGCGCTTTTCAATGTGGGCCTGAAGTGCGTTGTAGGCGTCAATGCCGGCGGCCTTGTAGGAAAGCGACTCGGCAGCGTAACCGATATAGGGAACCCGCAGGTCGACGTTTCCGCCTTCGTAGTTGGCCAGGTAGTAGCTGCCATCGGGCAGCTGGCTGAAGCCGACATTGTAGCCATAACTGTAATTCTGCTGGTAGGTGCTGCCGGAGAGCGCGGGGTTGGAGGGCGAATAGATGCCTGGCTGGTTGAAGGGAACTGGAATGACCTGGTGGCGGCCCAGATTACCAACGTAGCCCAAGTCGACTGCGAGGTCGTTGCGCGGCTGCCATTGGACGTCGAAGGTGTAGTTCATGGTGTATGGCAGCTTGTTGGCTCGATCGTATACGCCGAGCGAAATGGGCTGACCATTGTTGATGATCTCGCCGTTGGGAGTCGTGGGGCATGTGTTGGGGACGCCGCTTAACCCGGTGTTCACGATACTGCAGGTGTTGGGGAGGAAAGAGCTGAGATCTGAGGCTTTGGGGTTGGTGGGGGCGGCATATTCGAGGCTGGTGCCGTAGGGATTCTCGAGGTTGCCTTCAGCCGCCGTGCCTCCGCAAGTCGCAAGATAACCTTCGTAGTAGTACAACGTCGCGCTAGGACAACTTGAGGCATTCACGAAGGGAAGCTGCTGGTTCACGCCAAAGGGACCGCCCGTTACAGTGCCGATGGCATAGCCGGGAGAGAAGTAGGTGAACAATTCGCCGCGGTCGTAGTAGAGTCCTCCGCCGACGCGGAAGACAACGGTTCGGTGGTACCAGTCGGGCTGCCAGGCGGCGCCGACGCGCGGGCCGATGCCCCATTGGCGGCCCGTCAAAGTCGTGTTGCTCACGCCCTTGGTGCCATTCGCGTTGTTGCCGGCGATGATGAGGCCGGGATTAGTGATGGTGTCGGAGGCGACATCGTAGTTGTAAAGTTTGGGATCGAAGTTGAAGATGCGTCCGTACTTCTCGGTGAGGCCGCCATCCCAGTCATAGCGGATGCCGGCGGTGAGCGAGAGCGTGGGAGTGATCTGGTACTTGTCCTGCAAATAAAGGCCGAGTTGATTGGCGCGATAGTAGCGGTTGGCGTCGCCTTGCAGGAAAGAGGATACGTAGAAGCCCGTCGCGGAACTGCCGGGAACAACATAGCCCTGCACCATCTGACTGAAGTCGTCGGTTGCGATGGTGCCGCTGCCGGTTCTCTTGTCGATGGTGTTGAGCTGGGTGTAGCTGTAACTCGTGCCGAAACCAAGGGTGTGCTTGCCGCGCAGCCAAACGGCGTCGCCGGAGGGCGAGAGGCGATTCTGGAACATGCCGGTGTTGGTTGACTGCGATTCCGCATTGGGGCCGATATTCAGAAAAACGTCGCTCACACCGCTGGGCTGGTACTGGCCCAAGACGTTGTAGATGGAGACGCCGGGAAAATAGTTCGATCCGAACATGTTGATGGATCCAGTGCCGTATGTTCCGCCGGGAATGGAACCGGGGCCGAATGCCTGCTGGTTGTCGGCCCAGTTCTTTTCGCGCAGGACGCCGATCGTTTCCGTAGTGCTCAGGTTTGACTTGATGATGTAGCTGTTGTTGATGGAGAACTCCTGCGCGCCGGAATCGAGATGCTCGTCGAAGCCGGGCACGCTCGAATAGGCATAAGGCGACAGGGTGGGATCGTGCTGATAGTAGTATTTGAGCGCCAGCGTGTCTTTGCTGGTTGCGTTCCAATCGAGGTCGGCAACGGCCTGGTCGGATGTGAAGCGGCCGGTGCCGGGGATGAACGCATTGTCGAGATGGGCGACCGACGGTGGGGCGCCGTTGAGTGAGTCGTTGGGGATAAGCCACTTGCCCGGTTCGCCCGGAAGAGCGGGAGAGTTGAAAAGCTGGAGGGCGAGAGGGTCGATATTGGCGGCGGTGATGGTTGGATTACCGACATTGGCGCCGAAGGAGTTGTTGCTCACATTTGCCAAATCGCCGGCGCCGCGCGAATCGGTCAGGCCGACCGGAACATCGAGGAACGAGTCGCCCAATTCGGCGTCGGAGACATGCTGGTGCTGATAGGCGATGAAGCCGAAGAGCTTGTCTTTGATGATGGGACCGCCCAGGGTACCACCGGCCACGTAGCGATGTAGCTGTGGGACTTTGTCGGATGCGGGAACGTCGGGGTCCTGTTTGAAGAAGAATGGAGCGGCATTGATCCAGTTGGTGCCGTGGTGAACGTAAAGATTGCCGTGAAAGTCGTTGGTGCCGGACTTGGTGCTCATGTCGATGTGAGCGCCGGAGGTAGAGCCCTGCTGCGCGTCATACATCGAAGCGTTCACGCGGACTTCCTGAATGGTTTCGGGAGCCGGAGTGGGGATGGCATTGCCGATGGAAAGATAGATGGACGCGGATGACATGATGACGCCGCCGCCGCCGCCGGGAAGTGTCTGAACGCCGGTCGAGTTGATGACGCGCGCCGAATCCACCTGGCTGGTGCTCTTGCCGTTGAAGAGGTTGGTTCCGTCGACGCCATTGACGAGGAAGCTGTTGGAGGTGTCGCGCTGGCCATTGGCCCAGATGGGCGCGTTGCCCATGCCGGAGTTCGCGCCGGTGCCGCCGGAGAGCTCCGCGTCGACGCCGGCGGAGAGGATTGCAAGCCCTGTAAAGCTGCCGGTGGGCAGCGGAGTCGCGCTGATCTGAGTGGTTTCCATTACGTAGCCGTTGGTGGTGTCGACGGCGTTCATCAAAGGAGCGGCTTCGACCTCGATCGTGGTGCTGGCCGCGCCCACTTTGAGGGAGGCACTTACGGTCGCAGTGCGGTCGGCCTGCACGGAGATGTGCGGAGTTCTTTGCACTTCGTATCCATCGGCCGTGTAAGTGATCGTGTAGATTCCAATAGGAAGATTTACGAATGTGTAGATGCCGCTGCCATTTGTCTTGGCCGCCCGAGTCAGCGAAGTATGCTCGTCCACTGCCGTGACCGTTGCATTGGGAATCACGCCGCCCGAGGCATCTGTGACCTCACCGGTGATTCCACCGAGCGTCTGCTGTGCACGCGACGAGCTCGAACACAACGCGACGACTGCCAGGATTGCAAGCAGCCGTGGAAGAGGAGCAAGAAAATTTTGCATCGAGTGCCTCAAGGAACGACCTCGGAAGGTGAATGTCCCGGCGGCTTGTGTTGAGACGAGAAAAGAGCGAATGACTAAATAGAACTCCGTCGTTCATTATTCTTCGAACTGAAGAACAGAAAAGGTGGGTCTCAACCTGCACGCAATACTGGGTAACACCAGATTAACCGGTGTGAAATAAAGTTCCCATAAGGTTTTGTGGATTACGAGGGACGTAATAAGAGACTCAGGCGGAAGGCAAGGTTGAAACGTGGGCCTGCACAATGCGCCAGCCCTCCGGCAGGCGGACCCAGACCTGGCTTTGGCGGCCGCGGACGCTCTGCGCCGGATGCTCCGCCGTAAGTCGTTCAAATTCGAGCGTGATGCTGGCGAAATCGCGGCCAAAGCTCACGATATCAAGACGCGTGACGGTGCGAGCCAGGTTGGCGGAGGGGCGCATTTTTCTGAACGCCGCAAGTTCTTCGGGGCCGTAAAGATTCTCGGTGACGCCGAAGCGCATGACCTGCGGCCCAGCCCAAAACATTTCGACCAGTTTTTCCACATCGTTGGTGACCAGCGCCGTCTCGTATTGCGGATAAAGGGCGCTCAGCTCGGCAATGACGTCGGGATCGTTGATGATCATAGGGCGCGAAATAGGTGTCGCGCGGGCAGGATTTGTTTGGACAGAGCCGCACTCACGGTATGGACAGGCTCATTGACCACCTGGCTGAGGCGCAGGCGGAGGGCAACGCTGCACAGGATGTAGGCGTGCATCTCGCTGAAGCCCCAATGGCTGACAAGCAAGTCGATCATGCGTCCCGTGGCGGCGCGCGCAGTTTCCGCCAGATCGACGCCGGTTTCGACCACCACCCATGAGTCCGAGCACGCGTCGGGTGCGGCGGCTTCGCTGGACTCGACAAGCGGACCCGACAGGGGCCGGCCCTTGTGAACATGGAAGCGCAAAGTTACGTCCAGCGGGCATTCGATGCCATTGATGCACACTTCGCCATCGCCTTGCGCGGCATGGCCGTCTCCGCAACTGAACAAGGCGCCGTGATTGAACACCGGGAGGTAAAGCCTGGAACCGGCGCAAAGTTCGCGCACATCGAGGTTGCCGCCGAAAGGGCCTGGTGGACGGGTGCGGAATCTTCCATCCTCGGCGCGCGTCACCCCCATCACGCCGAGGAAAGGGCGCAGCGGCACCACAGCGGGGACGAGCGAAGCGGTGGATTGGCCGGCCAGGTGCCAATGAAAAAGATAGGGCTCCCGAAAGCGCTCTTTGAGGAAGCCCAGCCCCTCGACGATACTGGACCATCCCCAGCCGCCGTGGCGGGTTGCCAGTACTCCGATCTCGAGTACATCGCCCGGTTCGGCGCCGTCGATCCAAACGGGTCCAGTGAGGGCGTGAATGCGCGTCCGGTCGATGGTGAGATACTCGGCGGTCGACATGCCGGGCCAAACCTGGCCGCCACTGGCATCGACGCATTGGAACGAGACTTCGTCGCCCGGTTCGATATGGAGGCGTGGCTCCAGAGAGCGGTCCCAGACCGAGTGGGTCGGTTCAGCGGAAAGCTCGTGCTCTCTCATGGTTCGCTCACTCGCACCGACATCTGAATTTCAACCAGGGCGTTGCGCGGCAAAGCGCTGACACCAACGGCAGCGCGCACGTGACGGCCCGCTTCGCCAAATACCTCGATGAGCAGGTCGGAAGCGCCATTGATCACCTCCGGCGAATTACCGAATCCCGGAGCGGCATTCACATAGCCGTTGAGAGTGAGAACCTCGGCCACTCGATCGAGCGAACCGAGTTCTCGCTTGAGCACGGCGAGTTGCGCGAGGGCGCAGGCGCGCGCCGCCACGTAGCCTTCCTCTACCGTGCGGTCAGCGCCGGCCATGCCGGTAATGATGCCCGCAGGTCCGGTGGAGATGACGCCGGAAAGATAGACGACGGTTCCGGCTCGCTTGGCCGAAACGTAATTGCCGCCCGGCTTGGGCAATTCAGGAAGCGTGAGGCGGAGGGAGAGCAACATTTGCTCGGGGCTTGCGAGGTCAGCCATTTGCATTCGAATGTAGCATGCCCGGGTTGGATTTTTCCTTTGAAGTTTATCGCCGCCAAGTTAGCATGAACCATGTTCAGAGTCCTTGTGGCCACTTTGGCAGGCGGTGCGATGGCCGTTTCAATCGCGGCGGATTCGCGCGCGATGCTGCGCGTGGAACGCACTTCGCCGGGCGACCTGGAGGTGGGTGGAGAATTGCGGGGCCTTCCGCGGGGCTCTACTCGCTACCTGCGCTACGAGGATCTGCTGAGGCTGCCGCAGCAAAGCTATACGGTCAGCAACGACTCAAACCTTCCCAGGAATACGGTAATTAGCGGCGTAGGTTTGGATGCCTTGGCGCAGCGACTCGGGGCCCGGCCCGACTCGATCCTGATCGTCGCCATCTGCGACGACCAGTATCGGGCCAATTATCCTCGCGACTACATAGCCGAGCACCACCCATTGCTGGTGCTGCGCATCAACGGGCGGCTGCGCGACCACTGGCCACCGGCTAATGACGGAGGCGCGCTGGGGCCCTATCTGATTTCGCATCCCTTCTTCAAGCCGGCATTCAAAGTGCTCTCCCATGAAGACGAGCCGCAGCTGCCTTATGGAGTGACGCGCATCGAACTGCGCCGTGAATCCGAGGTCCTCAGAGCGATCAGACCTCCGGGCAATTCGGCAGCCGATTTGCCGGTCGAGCAGGGCTATCTGATTGCGCGGCAAGATTGTTTCCGCTGCCATAACGTGGGCTCAGAGGGCGGCCTGAAGGCCGGCCGCACCTGGCTGCAACTGGCCGCGATTGCGCAATCGGATCCGCTGCGCTTCAGGCAGATCGTACGCGATCCTTCGTCCGTGACTCCAGGCGCGAAGATGCCCGGACAACCCGCCTACGACAACGCGACACTCATTGCCCTCACCGAATATTTCAAATCTTTTTCCATTTCTGCAGCCGGCAAGAGGAGTAGTCCATGATTCCGCGCACCGCGAAGATCGCCCTGGTGGCGGCCGTAGCACTATTTTATTCGGTTTTCGCCTTCAATAATCTGGCCGATTACGGCTCGAACTATCAGTTCGTTTACCACGTGCTGAGGATGGATTCAACCTTTCCCGGCAATCGGCTCATGGGTCGGGCCATCACGTCGCCGATTGTGATTCAAGGGTTTTACCTGTCCATTATTGCGTGGGAGATCATTACGACCATCTTGTTGTGGTGGGGCGTGGTGAGGATGACAAGAGTGTTGCGCTCGCCGGCCAGGGTATTCCATGGCGCCAAGAGGCTGGCCTCGGCGGCGCTGACAATCTCGCTGCTGATGTGGCTGACGGCGTTTCTGACCGTGGGCGGGGAGTGGTTTCTGATGTGGCAATCGCCCGTGTGGAATGGGCAGAATGCGGCGTTCAGAAATTTCGCCGTGGTTGGAATTGTGCTGTTGATCCTGTCGCAAGGAGAATCAGAGGTACAGAAATGATCAGCCGGCCAAAATGGAGGGTACGGGTCTTTTCCGCCGCAAACCGTACCAGCCCGAACCAGCGGCAATGTATCCAAGGTAGATCCACGGGATAAGCGCATGACGAGCGTCAGTGGCCGAGCGAAGATCGAAGATTACAATAAGGACCATGACTGCGATGGTCAGCGCGCTCAGAGCGGCTACAAAGTGCGAGTGCTGTCCCAGTGCACGGCGGGCAAAAGGGAGCGCCGCGGCAACCAGCCCGTAGGCGGTCAGAAATCCAAACACAGCCAGCGACCCTGCCAGGTCGTACACGTCCGCGCCTCCGAGTCCCCGGAAAGTGAGAGCCGATGTAGCCGCGAACATCAGGGTGACGGAGACGACGATGGCCTTGGCCGGCGTTCCATGCCTGGTGCTGGTCCGCTCCAGCCCCCTGGTCAGGAGCCCCCGCGCGGCCATCTTCATCAGCACCCGCGCGGCGGCCGTCGTACAGGCCAGCACGCAGGCAAACATGCTCACCGCCGCGCCCAGGTCGATTCCCAGGCCCAGCAGCGACACCCCGGCCTTATTGGCAAGCAGGTGCAAAGGGCTGGTCGAGTCACTCAGCTTCGATGACTCGCCACGGAAGCCCAGCACCTCGGAATAGGAACACAACATGAAGAAAACTCCGGCGAGAATGGCGCACTGAATCACCGCCCGCGGGATGGTCCTGAGTGGCTCGCGTGCTTCGCCTCCGAGCGTAGTGGCGGCTTCAAATCCAACAAAGCTGAACATGGCCAGTACCAGAGCGGGGCCCAGCGTGGAGACCGATGCGCCTTTCAAGCGCAACTGATCCAGATCGAAGAGGAAGCCGGAATGAAATACAAGTACTGCCAGCACGATCAGGATCAGGCTTAGTGAAAAGACTTCGATCCATAGCATCAACTCCGCTGACAGCTTGACATCCCGATAGGCAATCCACCCCGCGGCCCCGCAAACCAGGACCGATACCGCAAGAGGCGGAGGCGTCCAGTGAAGAAACTGACCGGACAGCACAGCCGCGTAGTAGAGCGCGCCGCCGGCTACTGAAGCTCCGGTGGCGATGTAAGCCAGCAATAGACCCCACGCGGCGACCACGCCAAAGGCCGGCGGCAGCGTATCAGCAGTGTAACTGTAAAGCGATCCAGGCGAAGCGGAGAGGCGGGCAAAGCGGCTGACGCAGAAGCCCACCAGCAGCGTCGCGAAGGTGGCCAGCAGATAGACAAACCATGTGGCGTTGCCAGCCAGCGCGAAGACCAGCGGAATGGTCAGCGAGGACGAAGTGGAGGGCGCCATCGCGGAGACCGATTGAGCCAGGGTTTCGATAGGCCCGAGAACGCCGACATGCAGGCCGAATTTTTCAGTTGCGTCCTGCTGTGAAGGCACTTCGATTTTCGCGCTCGACTGGCCAGTCAACGATCCGCCTTTCATTTGTACCCGGAGTGCAATTACCGTTCGACGGTGGAATCGATAGAGCCGAGCGATTCGCCGATCGGAACAAAGATATGGTTTGAATTATCTTGCCCGAACGGGCTCATATCCGCAAGGAGCGGATGACGGTAAGCAATGGCTACACCAAGCCCCATGGTCGCTACGGCTGCCGAGCGAGCTGTCCGTCAGATTATTGGGGGCGACTAGTCGCGCAACCGGCTCAGCAGATCCTGGGGATGGACCGGCTTGGCCAGGATCTCGAACTCGTAGCCTTGGGCACGCGCCTTTTCAAGCAGGTCCGCCGTGGCGGCCTGGCCTGAGAAGAGCAAAACTTTGATTTTCGGCAACAAGGCGCGGATGCGAATGGCCGCGTCAATTCCGTTCAAGTCTGCCATGATCACGTCAGAGATGAGCATATCCGGCTCAAATGTGGGCACCAGTTCCAGGGCTTTCTCGCCAGAATAGACGGCTCGCGCATCAAATCCACTCTGATTGAGGATCATGGCGAGAGTGTCGGCTATGACACGCTCGTCGTCCGCTACCAAAACCTTTGGTTTCGTTGTAGTTTCGGGCATACTCTCCACTGATGCTTGGCTTGAATGATTGGGTGCTTGACCAGGACAGGGAATTGTCGGGAAAAGCCACTTCAACAGCTCTCCACCCAGCTTACAACCTGTGATAGGGTGGGCAACAGAATTTGTTGCTTTCGTACCCCTAAGAAAGGTCGAAGGCTTGGACTTTTTTTAGTACGCCTCGGATTCATCTTATGTCAAACCGGCCGCCGTATACTGGCAGACGACCTTGGATGAAGACCGATGGCCAGACCCGGAGAGAACCACCCCGCCCGGTCAATCTGGCTAAGTTCTCGATTTGTCAATAAAATGAAGCGATCCGCCGGTAGAGAAACACGGCTAGGTGCGCACTTCCCCTGGCTGGGCTCCCTTGTGCGACGGGCGCGCTCGATTCTGAGGTTTTTGGAACAAGTTCCCACCCGGAGTTGCTCTCATGCAGGAAGCCCTTACCATCATTCCGGATTCGATTCAGGCTGCAGCCGATGAGCCGATCATTCGCGCTGAAAAAATAGAGAAATACTATGCGCAGCCCAGTGAGAATAGGATCCAGGTAATCTCCTCGACTGATCTCAGCATCGTTCCGGGCGAAATTCTCGCCTTGCTGGGACCTTCCGGTTCGGGCAAGTCGACGATGCTGCGCATGCTGACTGGTCTTTCCACGCCATCTGCCGGCCAGGTTTACTGGCATGAAAAACCCATTGCCGAGACCGAGATCAATGTCTCGATTGTCTTCCAGAGCTTTGCGTTGTTTCCCTGGCTGACGGTGCTGGAAAACGTCGAAGCGCCATTGCAGGCTCGGGGCGTGGCTGCCGCGGAACGGCAGGAGCGGAGCATGCGCATGCTCGACACGGTGGGACTGGACGGGTTTGAGGGCGCGTATCCCAAGGAACTTTCGGGCGGAATGAGGCAACGGGTTGGGTTTGCCCGCGCTCTGGTGGTTGAACCGGAAGTGCTATTCATGGACGAGCCTTTTTCGGCACTCGATGTGCTGACGGCCGAGAACCTGCGCAGCGAACTGCTGGAGCTTTGGGCCAACAAGACCATGCCCACCAAGGCCGTTTTTATCGTCACCCACAACATTGAAGAAGCGGTGCTGCTGGCTGACCGCATCATCGTGCTGGGGCGCAACCCTGGGCACATCCGCACCGATTTCAAGGTGCAGCTGGCGCAGCCGCGTGATCGCAAATCGGACGGTTTCACGCAGCTTGTGGATTATATCTACAAGGTACTCACCCGACCCGATACCGAACCGGCGGCGTTGCCCGACCAGCAGGTCGGACCGCGCGTGCGCGATCAGCGCCAGATGCGTTACCAGATGCTGCCTCATGCCAGGCCGGGCGGCGTGGCCGGCTTGCTGGAACTCCTTCTCGACAAAGGTGGCCGCGACGATATTTACCGCCTGGCCGATGACCTGGCCTTCGAAATCGATGACCTGCTGCCCATTGTGGACGCTGCGCAGTTGCTGGGATTTCTGACCGTCGAAGAAGGCGATGCTGCCATTACCGTGACCGGAACCGAATTTGCCAACTCAGAGATTCTGCGCCAGAAGGAACTCTTCCGCGATGCGGCCGTCGAACATGTGCTGCTTCTGCGCCAGATCCGACGCGCCCTGGAATCCAAGAGCGATCACACCGTGGCGGAAGAGTTTTTCATCGACATGTTGGATGAGCAGTTCAGCGAGGATGAGAGCCAGCGCCAGATGGAGACCGCCATTGCGTGGGGCCGCTATGCGGAGCTGTTCGACTTCGACGCCGGCCGCCGGCGCTTTGTGTTGCCCGATGCGCAGGAAGAGGAAGTCGCTCCGAACGAGGAAGTCGAGTGAAGATTCAGCATCCCCTTGCGCGAACCCTGGTGATCCACCGGCCGTGGCCATTCCTCATCGACGCGGGGGTGGGGGCCGTGGGTCTGGCGATCTTCTTCACCATCGTCAGCACCGGGACTTACTGGCTCGGCAAACCAGTTCCCGTGGTGCCCATCTCGCACTCGATCGGCGCATTGCCGGTCTATGCCTTCTACTCGATCGTGCGCATCTCCATCGCCTACGTGCTGAGTCTCATCTTCGCTGTGAGCTATGGCTACGTAGCCGCGTATAACCCGCGCATCGAGCCGTGGATGGTGGCGGTTCTCGACATCCTGCAATCGATACCCGTGCTCAGCTTTCTGCCGCCGGTGGTGCTGGCCATGGTGGCGCTGGTCCCGGGCCACCAGATGGGCATCGAAATGGGAGTGATTCTGCTCATTTTCACGGGCCAGGTCTGGAATTTGGCTTTCAGCTTCTATTCCTCGCTCAAGAGTATTCCGCGCGAGATGATCGAAGCTTCCCGCATCTTTCGCTACTCGGCCTGGCAGCGGTTCTGGCAGTTGGAAATGCCCTACTCGGCCATCGGCATGGTGTGGAATTCGATTGTCTCAGTGGCAGGCGGCTGGTTTGCGCTGATTGCCTGCGAGATGTTCACCATGGGCGACCGGAATTTTCAGCTTCCCGGTTTGGGCAGCTACCTGCAAACGGCGACCGCCGACGGCGATGTCAAAGCGCTTGTCTCCGGCTTTGCGGTGGTGATTCTGATTGTTGTGGCGACCGATCAGCTGGTCTGGCGGCCCTTGATTGCGTGGAGCGACAAGTTCAAATTTGAGCAAGTGGAATCGGCCGATCGCGTCACCTCCCCGATCCTCGAGCTGCTGCGGCGTTCCAGCCTGTTCAGCACTCTGCCGGGCCGGGTGTTCGCGCGCATTGAAGAGCCCATCTATCGCCGCATGGCGAAGACGCAAGAGTGCCGTATCGTTCATCCGCTCGACGAGGAGAAAAAAGGGAAGCCTTCGGCGTATCTTTGGACGCTGGCGATCGCCGCAATTCTTGTTGTCGTGTGGGGCGCGGCCCAGGCTGTGGTCATGCTGAGCACCGTGACCTGGCCCGATCTGCGCCTGCTGCTGGAAGGCGCCGCGGCCACCTTTCTGCGCGTGAATGCCGCGCTGCTCATCTCGGCCGCGTGGACTGTGCCGGTAGGAGTCGCAATCGGCTTCAACCCGCGCCTGGCGCGCATTGTGCAGCCGCTGGCGCAGGTAATGGCCTCGGTTCCGGCCACCGCATTTTTTCCCATTCTGCTGATCGGCCTGGTGAAGATCGGGGGCGGGCTGGGCATCGGATCGATTGCCCTGATGCTGCTGGGCACGCAATGGTACATCCTGTTCAACGTTATCGCCGGCGCCATGTCCATTCCCTCGGATCTGCGCGAGGTCGCGTCGCTCTACCGATTTACCCGCTGGCAGCGCTGGACGCGGCTTATCCTTCCGGGGATTTTCCCGTACCTCATCACCGGCATGGTGACGGCATCGGGCGGCGCCTGGAACGCTTCGGTCTTTGCCGAATACTCTCATGTAGCCGACCGCACCCTTCAAACCATCGGGCTGGGCGCGCAAATCGATGCAGCTACGGATACCGGGCGATTTCCGATTCTGCTGCTGGCTACCATCATGATTTCTCTTATGGTGGTTACGATGAACCGGCTGGTGTGGCGGCGGCTCTACCGCCTGGCTGAGACGCGGTATAAACTCGAAGGTTGATCGACCGCGGGTAAAGAATGCCGCATTACGAGGATGCTCATGATTCGAGTTGGTCTGATCGGTTTTGGCCTGGGCGGGCGCGTCTTTCACGCGCCGCTCATCGCTTCGGTTGAGGGCCTGGAACTGGCCGCCGTGCTCGAGCGCAATTCGAACCAAGCCGCCGAACGCTACCCAGGCATCACGACCTACCGTTCTTTGGAAGCGATGCTGGCCGACTCCTCGCTCGGGCTGTTCGTCGTGACCACTCCGAACGGCACCCACTACGAACTCGCCAGCGAGATTTTGCGCGCCGGTAGAAATGTGGTTGTCGACAAGCCGATGTGTGTTACTTCGGCCCAGGTCGCAGCGCTGATGGGCCTGGCCAAAGAGAAGAATCTGCTGCTTGCGTCATTTCACAGTCGGCGCTGGGATGGGGACTTCCTGACCGTTCGTAAATTACTCAGCGATGGATTGCTGGGGCGGCTGGTGCATCTTGAGTCGCGCTTCGATCGTTGGAGGCCGGCGCCCTTGACGGGACGCTTTTGGAAAGACGATCCGGCCCTTGGAGGCGGCCTGCTCCTGGATCTGGGAAGCCACCTCGGCGATCAGGCGCTGGCGCTGTTTGGCTTGCCGGAAGCGGTCAGCGCGGAGGTCGAGCGCGAGCGGGACGGCCAGGGCGCGAACGACTCGTTTACGGTGCGACTACGCTATCGGGATTTCAGAGTGACGCTTGGGGCCAACAACCTTTCGCTGCCGGCGGCTCCCCGATTTCACCTGCGCGGAACCAACGGAAACTACTGGAAATCCGGCTTGGATCCGCAGGAGGCGGCGCTCAACAAAGTGACGCGCATCGACGATCCGGCCTGGGGCCGCGAGCAGGCCGCTTCATGGGGGACGCTGCATATCGGCATTGAAGGGGGCACGGTAACCAGACCGGTGGAGCCCATCACCGGCGACTACCGGCTTTATTACGCGGGCATTCGCGATGCTCTGCTTGGCATCGGGCCTGCCCCTGTGACAGCCGTCGACGCATGGCGCGTGATTCGGCTTCTCGAGTGGGCCGTCGAGAGCTCCGAGCGTCGCTCGGAAATTGCTTGTGACTGGAGCGGCGAGCCGAAGTAATTCAAAATCTCGCCGAATTTTTGGAAAAACTTGCAAATAGAACAAGAAAGGGAAATGGTGCGATCCCACCCACCGGACAAAAGACAAAGACGTCCGATGGATGGGGCTCCTGCCGGAATCAAAACTTAGGAATCTGGCCGGATTGCGAAGCTAAGTTTCTTCAGTTCTTGGCCGTGGCTTCCTTTTCAACCAGCGGCACCCAGAACCGGAAACATGCGCCATTTCCGGGAGTGCTGGCGGCCTCGATTCCGCCTCCGTGCACGATCAAAATGGCGCGAGTGATTGCCAGCCCCATGCCCGATCCCTTGCGTTTGCGCGAGCCTCGCTTGCCGCGGTAGAACTTCTCGAAGATCAACGGCAGATCGCGCGCGTCGATTCCCGGCCCGTTGTCTGCGACGGAAAATTCCAGACGGCCCTGGGTCCGCCGGCTGCTCAGGGTGACGCGGCTGCCTGGCGGCGTGTGCGCGGCTGCATTTTCCAAAAGATGACGCAAGACGCGGCCCAGCAGGTGCGGATCGAACCAGGCCGGTTTGTCGTCGCTCTGTTCCTCAATGGAGATATTGACCTTGTGAGAAGCGAGAATCCTGCGCGACTCCTCAACCGCATGTTCGAGCAATGCGCGCGGATGCTGCGGCGAGGTGTGAACCTTCACGACATTGGCATCGATCTCCGCTATCTCGACGGCCTCGCCAATCAGCAGATCGAGCCGCGCAGCCTCTTCATCGATGATCGACACCAGGTCCTGTCGCCCGGCCTCGTCCAATCCTTTTGATTCAAGCAGGGTCGTTGACGCAGCGCGGATTGAGGTCAAGGGTGTGCGCAACTCGTGGGTTAATGAGTCGATCAGGGCGGTGCGCAGGCGCTCGCTTTCGCGCGCGGCTTCCATGCGCGTGGAGGCTTCAATGGCGATGGAGCGGGCCACGGCAATGGAAACCTGGGCGCTGACCGCTGTGGCCACTTCGAGCGAGAGCATGTCCGGCCGCCATGCCAAAGCTCCCACCGGCCGCATGCCGAGCATCAGGGCCGTCGTCCGATAGCCGCCGACACTCGCAATGGTCGTATTTTGACTTTGCGTTGCGGCGCGCATGGGCGCTTCGAGACCGGTGGGCATATCGGCGGGCGAAGAGTAAAACGCGTCATGGTCACAGACGTAGAGCACGACTCCATCGAGGGCGAAGATGCTGTTGATGAAGCGAGGCAAATCGTGCGTCAGGCCCTCGGCATCCTCGTAAAGCATCATCTCCTGGCTGAGCGCATAGAGCCGCTCAACATCGGCCTGGCGTCGTTCGGCTTCTTTAGCCTCTTTTCTGGCTCGCTCGGCCACTCTTCCCACCACCAGGCAACTGGCGACATAGGAGAACATGGCCACCCACTCCTGAGGTCCCGCCAGGCGAAGAGTGCGGTAGGGAGGCAGAAAGAAGTAATCGAATGAGAGCGCGCAGAGTGCCGCGATGTAGAGTGAGAGACCAATTCCCGCCTGCGTTGCGGACCAGACAACCAGGACCAGGAACACCAGTCCCGCCGTGGTGGAGTTGGCGCCCAGCCACACCATCGCCGCCGCCGCCGCGACGGCCAGAACCGTGCCTCCAACCCAGCGAACCACCCGTCCGGAAAAAGAAATTGCGGTCATCTCGTTCTCCAACGGAATCATACTCGGCAGGGCCGATGATGTAATCTTCCATGATAGAAGAAAGTTATGCCGGGAAGAATTCTGGTGATCGACGATGAGCCGCAGATTACGCGCGTATTGCGGGCAGCACTTTCTGCGCAGGGCTACGATGTTCGCACAGCCAACGAGCCGGAAGAAGGCTTGCAAGTCTTCAAGGATTGGACGCCCGACCTGGTGGTAACCGACCTGATGATGCCGGGGATGAGCGGCGTCGAAATGTGCCGCGCCATTCGTTCCCGGTCGGCAACACCCGTGCTGGTGCTTTCTGTTCGCGATCACGAGCGGTCGAAGGTTGAAGCCCTGGATGCGGGGGCGGACGACTATGTGACCAAGCCCTTCAGCATTCAGGAACTGCTGGCGCGGGTGCGGGCCCATCTGCGCCGTGCCCCCGAGCGCGGGACTGCAGCCATCGAGGAAGGCGATTTTGTGGTCGATTCAAATGCACATTCGATCACCGTCCAGGGCAAGCCGATTCACCTCACCCCGAAAGAGTTCGACCTTCTGCTTCACCTGGCGCGGCAGGCAGGAAAGGTTATTACTCATCGCGCGCTGTTGACTGCGGTCTGGGGTGCGCAGTCGGCTCATCAGCCCGAATACCTGCGGGTCTTCGTAGGCCAGTTGCGCAAGAAACTCGAGGCCGAAACCGGCAAGCAGTATATTCAGACTGAGCCGTGGGTGGGATACCGCTTCCTTCCCGAGGGCTGGAGCGGCGCCGAGGAGTAAGCAGCCGCGTTTTGTGCCAGGCCCCAAGCCTGGCAGTTTTTCGCTATCTTATTTAGGCTCTTCCCCATCTTTACGATTTCTTTAGGAAATCTTTTCGTCACTCAAAGCCGACAGCAGTCAAAATCATTTTCAGGGCGGGTAGTTCGCCGCCTGTGGCCGGTAGAGTTCCGGCTGGAATTCGGAGATCTGCAATGCAAGACGTGGTCATGCTGCTTTTCACCGTCGTTTTCTTTGTCCTGGCGTTCCTCTACGTCAAGGCTTGCCAGAAGTTGAGGTAATCGGATGCAAGTCGACATCATCACAGTGGTCGCTCTGGTCCTTTCCGTCCTGCTGCTCGGTTACCTGACTCTCACCCTGCTGTTCCCGGAGAAATTCTGAAATGTCAGCCAATGGTTGGTTGCAGTTCGCCATCTATAGCCTGGTTCTGCTTGCGACCGTGCGGCCGGTGGGCATCTACATGGCTCGCGTGCTGGAGGGTGAGCGGACCTGGCTCGACCCTGTCCTGCGTCCTTTCGAGCGGCTCATCTACAAGCTCTCTGGGGTGAACGCCGATAGGGAGATGAGTTGGCGCGAGTATGCATTTGCGCTGCTCGGATTTTCGGCGGTAAGCCTGATCATCACTTACGTCATCGAGCGTTTGCAGGCCGTGCTTCCATGGAATCCCCAACACCTGGCCAACGTGGGCTCAGACCTGGCGTGGAATACGGCGGCGAGCTTTACCACCAATACCAACTGGCAGTCGTATACCCCCGAAAGCACCATGAGCTATCTGACCGAGATGGCCGGCCTGGCGACGCATAACTTTTTTTCAGCGGCTGTTGGCATCGCGGTCGCCATCGCGCTGATTCGCGGCATTAAGCGGACTATGTCGGCCACTATCGGCAATTTCTGGGTGGACGCGACGCGGATCATGTTCTACATCCTCACGCCGGCATGCATCATTTACGCGCTGCTGCTGGTCGCACAGGGTGTACCGCAAAACCTTCATGCGTACATGGTGGCCCATCCTCTTGAACAGCCTGCACAGGCGCAAACCATCGGACAGGGGCCTGTCGCTTCGCAGGAAGCGATCAAGATGCTGGGCACCA
>Ga0182013_10000128_pt1 | contig 95104 bp, 91 predicted proteins | sample 612S2MmetaG_FD_120487 | JGI IMG/M metagenome (GOLD analysis project Ga0182013, IMG submission 120487) | Permafrost microbial communities from Stordalen Mire, Sweden - 612S2M metaG | ecosystem: Environmental > Terrestrial > Soil > Wetlands > Permafrost | place: Sweden: Stordalen | collected...
CTCATAACCCAAAGGTCGAAGGTTCAAATCCTTCCCCCGCAACCACTTTTTTCAATAAGTTGCGAGCCTCCGAAAAGATTAAGCCCCGACCCACCCGCATTAACCCCCACATATCTTTCGCGACGCAGCGCATTTTGTCGGCCTGGCGAGTTGACGATATGCCGCTCAATGGCGACAATGAGGCCAGGAAGTCCTGATTCTTCCGACCCCCAGGCGCGGAACCTCCGCTGCCATCTCAGAGGGGCACGGCGATCCTGTCGAAAGAAACTCGAGTCCCGGTTTGCGTCGATGTACGCGGCCGTCCAACTCTGGAGTTTTCCATGGCACCAACCAGTTCCTCCGCATTCCTGTCTGAGAAGGAAGCGGCCGCATACCTCAGCGTTTCGCTTTCCACGATTCGGCGGTGGCGCCGCTATAAGGCCGGACCGGAATATTTCCGCGTCGGCGGCGTTTTGCGCTCCAGCCGCTCCGCGCTCGACGATTTCATCGCAAGGAATACAAGAACCGCATAGCGAGGCCCATCATGGCACGTAACGGCGACGGCCTCTTTCGCCGCGATGCGACCTGGTATTTCAAGTACCGGGACGACTGCGGCGTCTATCGCGAGAAGAGCACTGGCAAACGGAAGCAGGGTGAAGCTCGCGACTACAAACACGATTTCCTGGAGCAGTTGCGGCAGAACCAGCTTCCGACGGACGAAGCGAAATGGACGCTGGCCCAGGCGCTCGACAAGTGGATGCAATTCCGCACGGACCCGTCCGAAGGCATCGGTGGCGGCAGAACAGACCTCCTGCCGCCACCTCAAAGAAGTGATCGGGTCCGAGCGACGTCTCAGTAGTATCACCGCTTGGGACATTCGGCGATTCCAAATGAAGCGCATGGAAGTCGTCGCGCCGAAGACCATCAACAACGAACTTCTGGTGCTGACGGCCGTGCTGAAGAGCGCGCGGCTGTGGGCGCAATTGAAGGAGACCTACGAGCCTCTGGCCATTCCAAAGCACGGCCCCGGCCAAGCACTGACACCGGACCAAACGTCCAAGCTCATCGAGACGGCCCGCACGAACGATCGCTGGTTTGTTGCGTTGTGCGCGACTGTGTTGGCGTATGCGACGGGTTGCCGGTCCGGGGAGATTAAGAAACTGAAGATCGGGAGGTGTGCACGGCCGGCGGATGTCAGACGGTAGGCCTGCTTCTCGCGCGAAGTGTCTTGCTGCGCGAATCGCTCGATCCAGCGATCTTCCAGGAGGCGTCGAAGAGCGCCATAAAGTGTCCCAGTGCTCAATCGAACGCGTCCCCGGCTGAGAGATTCGATGTCTTTGAGGAGGGCGTACCCGTGGCGGGGGCTGTCGGCCAGGCTGAGCAGGATCAGGAGGACGGGCTCGGTGAGGGGCTTGTACTCCGGGACATTAGGTCGTTGCATGACAGGTCGTCGGACGACATATTAAGACGAACGATTAGCGCGCGTCAACTGATTTTCTCTGCGGGCTTTGCGCCTCTGCGAGAGATTCTCTTGTTGTTTCGCGCAAAAAGAATGCTCACCGCAGAGACGCCGAGACGCTGAGAAAACCCTTCAAAAGCCAAAACCGGAGGGCGCTGAGGAGGCAGAGATCGCGGAGGGATAAGGCCTTCGGGTCTCAGCGTCCCAGGAGCTCCGGTTTGAGAACGTCGCGCGGCTAACTCTTCTTTGCGCCTCTCCGTGAGAAGATTCTTCGAGCGCCGCCTGCATTACAATAGCTCAATCATGTTTTCCCGCGTTTCTTTCATCTGCCTGCTGGTTGCGGTGTCGTTTGCGCAGACTGCCAAGCGGCCCCTGAATCACAAAGATTATGACGGTTGGCGGACCATCGCCGGACAGCACCTTTCGGCGGATGGGAAATTTCTGGCATACGCCATGTTCCCGGAAGAAGGGGACGGCGAAGTGGTACTTCGCAATCTGGTGACCGGGAAGGACTCGCATTTTCCGGCGGGAGCACGGCCGCAGCAGCCGGCGGCAGCCTCCACCGAAGAAGGGCCGCCGCCCGAACCGCGCGGGACCACGATCGCCTTTTCGTCGGATAGCAAGTTCGTTGCGTTTTCGGTCTTTTCGCTGAAAGCCGACACCGATAAAGCGCGCAAAGAAAAGAAGACCGCCGAGCAGATGCCGAAAGACTCGATGACGATTGTGGAATTGTCGTCGGGCAAGTCGACTACCGTCGAGCGCGTGAAGCGCTTCGCGATGCCGGAGAAGGCGGCGGGATATCTGGCATATCAAAAGGAAGAGCCGGAACGGGCAGCGAACGCTCCCGAGGGCGCGAAGCCCCTGGGCGGTGGCGACGTCGAAGATCAGCAGGGCGGCCGCGGAGGTCGAGGCGGTGGACGAGGCGCAGGCGGGCGCGGGTCGGAATTCGGCACCGATCTCATCTTGCGATCGTTGGCGGATGGCGCGGAGCGCACTATTACGGACGTGGCGGAGTTTCATTTGACTGACGACGGCAAGCAACTGGTGTACGCCGTCGCGGCCCACGATACCGCGAAGAACGGCGTGTTCGTGGCGACGCCTGGATCGGGCGACGCGCCTGTGACGGTGCTCGATGGCAAGGGCAAATACTCCAAATTGACCTTCGATGAGAACCAGACGCAGATGGTCTTCCTGAGTGACCGCGACAATGCCGGGGCCAAGCCGCCGAAGTGGAAGATCTATCGCTGGGACCGGAAGGCCGCGGCCACGGAGTTGGTTTCGGACGCGGCGACCGGTCTCGAAAAGGGAGTCGCCATCAGCGATAAGGGCACGATCTCGTTCTCTCGCGACGGCTCGCGGATGTACTTCGGAGTCGCGGCGCCAGTGCCGGAGGTGAAGACGGACGACGCCGCCGACGCGTCCACCGAAGATAAGGCCGTGGTCGACGTCTGGAGCTATAAGGACGAATACTTGCAGCCGATGCAGAAAGTGCGCGCGGCGCGCGATCGCGACCGCACATTTATGGCGGCGTATCTCATTCCCGAACACAAGCTGGTGCAACTAGCAGACAACGAGATGGATAGCGTTACCACGTGCGAGAGTCCGCAGTGGGCATTAGGCAACGACGATCGCGCCTATCGCAAGGCCGACGATTACGACGAGCATTACACCGACCTTTACCTGGTGGACTCCACTACCGGTACGCGAAAGAAGATCGCCGAGAAGAGCTTTGGGACCGCAACCTGGTCGCCCTCGGGCCGGTACCTCCTGAATTTCGACGGCAAGGATTGGAGCACCATTTCCGTGCCGGCCGGGAAGAAGGTGAACCTCACCGCGAGCCTCGGCGTGAAGTTCTTTAATGAGGACACCGACACGCCGAGTATTCCGGGAGCTTATGGGTCGGCCGGCTGGACGAAGGACGGAAATTCGGTGCTGGTGTACGATCGCTACGATATCTGGCGGATTTCGCCGGATGGGACGGGCGCTAAGAATATCACCGCGGGCTACGGGCGCGGGCACGACATCCGGCTGCGCTACGTCCGCACGGAGACCGATACGCGCGAGCGGTGGATCGACGCCTCGAAGCCGCTGCTGCTTTCCGGCGAAAATTTGACGACGTACGATCAGGGCTTCTTCCGCGGGTCGATCGATGGCGGCGAGCCGAAGCAGTTGACGATGGCGGCGAAGTCGTTCGGCACGCCGGTGAAGGCGAAGGACGCCGATGTGTACCTGCTCACCGGCCAGACCTTCAACGAATTTCCGGATCTGCTTACTACGGATGGGACCTTCAAGGAGTTGCGGAAGGTGAGCGATGCCAATCCGCAGAAGGCCGGATTGCTGTGGGGCTCGGCGGAACTGGTGCCGTTCAAGAATGCCGATGGCGTGGCTTTGCAGGCGACGCTGTACAAGCCGGAGAATTTCGATCCGAAGAAGAAGTATCCGATGATGGTCTACATTTACGAACGGCTCACGCAGAACGTGAATCATTTCGTGAATCCCGCGCCGGGCACGTCGATCAATCTCAGCTACTACGTGAGCAACGGGTATCTGGTGTTGACGCCGGACATCGTCTACACCACGGGATATCCGGGACAGAGCGCGCTCAAGTGCGTGCTGCCGGCGATTCAGGCGGTGGTGAACCGCGGGGTGGTGGACGAGAGTGCCATCGGCATACAAGGGCACAGCTGGGGCGGGTATCAGATCGCGTACATGGTGACGCAGACCAATCGTTTCCGGGCGGTGGAAGCGGGGGCGCCGGTGGCTGACATGATCAGCGCCTACGATGGCATCCGCTGGGGCACGGGCATCACGCGGCAGTTCCAGTACGAGCGCACGCAGAGCCGCATTGGGGGGTCGATCTGGCAGTACCCCACGCGCTTCATCGAGAACTCGCCGATTTTCTGGGCGGATCGCGTGCAGACTCCGGTGCTGATTCTGCAGAACGATGGCGACGATGCGGTGCCGTGGTATCAGGGCATCGAGTTCTTCCTGGCGCTGCGGCGACTGGGCAAGGAAGTGTATCTTTTCAATTACAACGGACAGCCGCACGGACTGCGGAGCCGGCCGGATCAGAAGGATTACACCATTCGCATGCAGCAGTACTTCGATCATTACTTAAAGGGAGCGCCGGCGCCCGATTGGATGACGAAGGGCGTGACGTATCTGGAGCGGGACAAGACGGAGTTGCAGATGCTGCAGGGTGGCGGGCAGCAGTAGGTGTGTGAGACCAATTCACTACCGGGACCGCTCCCTCACGGTCGCGGCTCGGAAAGATGGGTGTTACCGGGCCGCGCGCGTAAGCAAGCGGATTCGGGACCGGAAGGGACGGCCGCCGGAATAGAGATCCGCTATGTTTGACGCACGGCGAGTGCTTGCGCTGGAGAGCCGGCGGTCGGCGGAGCTGGCGGAATTGATCCGCAGGCAGGGCGGCGATCCGTTTGTCGCCCCATCGATGCGGGAAATTCCGCTGGAGTCAGACGACGCTACCGCGCGCTTTGCCGAGCGGCTCTATGCCGGCGAGTTCGACATGATGGTGCTGCTTACGGGAGTGGGCACGCGCCAGTTGAATCGCTTGCTGGGTCCGCGGTTTGGCGAGGCGTTGCGTAAGCTCACGCTGGTGGCGCGCGGTCCCAAACCGGTGGCGGCGCTCCGCGAGATGGGACTGACGGCGGCGGTGGTCGCGCCCGAGCCGAATACGTGGCGGGAACTGCTGCAGGCGATCGAGGGACGGCCCGAAAAACGGATTGCGGTGCAGGAGTATGGCCGATCGAATCCGGAGTTGCTTGCCGGCTTGCGGGGGCGCGGCGCGGAAGTTACCGCGGTGCGCGTGTATCGGTGGGATCTGCCGGAGGACACGGCGCCGCTGTACGAGGCCGCGCGGCGATTGGCGGCTGGCGAGTTCGATGTCGTGCTCTTCACCACTGCGATCCAGGTATCGCATTTGGCGCGGGCAGCACGCCAGCAAGGAATCGAGGATGCCGCCATGGAGGCGCTGCGGCAGTGCTTCGTGGGATCGATCGGGCCGACCACCACCGAGGCTCTGGAAGAGTTCGGGATCTCCCCGGCCTTCGAACCGTCGCATCCTAAGATGGGGGTCCTGGTGCTAGAGGCGGCGCAGTTCAGCCATAAATAACAAGAAGGCCCACAGCTCCCTGTATGATCTACATAGGCGAGTTTATGACGACTTGGACTGCTCGGGCATTCGTTCTGGCCGTACTGTCCTCAGGAGCGCTATACGCTCAGGACATCACCGGCACCTGGCAAGGCACGTTAGTGCTTCCCAACAAACAGGAATTGCGGACGGTAGTCAAAATCTCCAAAGACGGTGCGGCTCTCAGGGGCGTGCTGTATAGCATCGACCAGACGCCGCAGGGATTATCCGGCGTGATCGCGCTAAGCGGCTCGACGGTGAAGATCGAGATACCCGCGGCGGCCATGACATACGAGGGCAAGCTCGATTCCGACGGCGTGAACCTGACCGGAACGTTTTCGCAGGGCGGCAATCAGCTGCCGCTAAATTTCAAACATCTCGGCCCGAACGACCCGGAATGGCCGATGCCGGAGACGAAGGCGCCTCCCAAGGCGATGGCGGCCAACGCGGATCCGGAGTTCGATGCCTGTTCCATCAAGCCGAGCAATCCTGGGCAGCAAGGGAGAGGACTCACGGTGCGCGGCCGGGAAATTGTTTCCTTCAACACTCCAGTCAGCTTTCTCGTGACTTTCGTTTACGGAGTGAGCGTCCGGCAGATCGTCGGAGCCCCAGCGTGGTTCGACACCGAAAGCTACGATCTGGACGGGAAGCCCGCGCAGGAGGGCATGCCCAACCAGAAGCAGATGAAAATCATGATTCAGAAACTGCTGGCCGACCGCTTTCAATTAAAATTCCATCGCGAGAAGAGGGAGATGTCCGCTTACGTGATCGAGCTCGGTAAGAACGGGCCGAAGCTTGCCAAGAGTCAAGGCGATCCCAAGGGTCTTCCGGGTCTGAGCTTTGGCGGCCTGGGCGCGATGAATGCGTTCAATGCAACCATCGCGGACTTCGCCGGCGTACTGCAGTCGGCCGTCCTGGACCGGCCGGTGGTGGATGAGAGCGGGCTTGACGGACATTACGATTTTGCCTTGAACTGGACGCCCGATGAGACTCAGTTTGCGAGCGTGGGAGTTAAACTTCCGCCGCCTTCGGACAAGGCGGACGCGCCTCCCGATCTCGGCACAGCAATGCTGCAGCAGCTGGGCCTGAAACTGGTGGCGGCGAAGGCTCCAGTAGAGGTGCTCCTCATAGACCACATCGAAAAGCCATCGGCGAATTGAGGCCGCTACACTATAAACAGTGGCCAGGAAGCAAACGACGGCGGCGCGGTACGCGGAGTTCACGGGACTAGCGATACTGCTGCCGGCATCCACCTTCGTGGGATACGCCATCGGCTACTACCTCGACAAATCTTTCAGCACTACCTGGCTCAAGATCCTGTTTCTCATCTTGGGGAGCGTGGCCGGATTCGTGACGCTGATCCGGCAAATCATGCGGGATTCCAATGACGACAGCGCCTGACCCTCTCAGCTTCGAGGTCGCGGCGGCGCGCATCGGGCGGATTCTGGCGGTAGTGGCCGTGCTGGGAACTTGCGGCTCGCTGGCCATAGGCGGTTGGAAAACAGGAGCGGGATTCCTGCTGGGAGCGGCGATTTCCGGGCTGAATTATCACTGGCTGCATAAGTTGGTGGCAAGCCTCGGCGCGGGCGGGCGTCCGCGCTACCGGAGCGTCGTTTTGGGGTTCCGTTATCTGATTCTCGGCGGGGGAGCCTATGTTATAGTAAGGCTTTCTTCGATCAGCCTGAGGGCCGTTCTTGCGGGACTTTTTGTATTGACGGCGGCTCTTTTTGTAGAAGTGATCTGCGAATTCGTATATGCCAGAAAATGAACTTTGGATCACCAAGATCTTCAACGACTACCTGCCGGGGGCCGGGAATGCGGCGCTGCAGCTAGTCGGCAAACACGCCGAAGCGCGCCCGTGGGCCGATTTCGTAGTGATGCAGTTCGTGGTAGTGGTTTTCCTGATGGCGCTGTTTGCTTTCCTGCGGCCGCGGCTTTCGGTGGAGAAGCCGAGCGGGCTCCAGCACGTCATGGAAATGTTTTACGACTTCGTGAAGGGGCAGGCGGAAGACCAGGTGGGGCACGCCGCGCACCATTATCTGGCCTTTTTCGGCACCATTTTTCTTTTTATTCTGACGGCGAACCTCATCGGTCTGATACCCATTTTCGAATCGCCCACGATGAATGCTTCGGTGACGGCCGGCTGTGCTTTTGCCACATTCCTTTATTACAATCTGGCCGGTGTGATCGCGCAGGGGCCGCTACGCTACCTCGCCCATTTTGGCGGGCCGATGTGGTGGCTCGCGCCGCTCATGTTCCCGATTGAAGTGGTCAGCCACCTGGCGCGGCTGCTCTCGCTCACGGTCCGTCTTTACGCCAATATGTTCGCGGGCGAGCAGGTGACGCTGGTTTTCTTAAGTCTCACCAAGTTCATCGGACCGGTCATTTTTATGGGCCTGCACATCTTCGTAGGCGTCATTCAGGCCTATATTTTTATGCTGCTGACCATGGTTTACGTGGGCGGAGCAGTAGCGCACGATCATTAGGACCGCTCATTTTGGCTCAGGATCGATTTTCATACCGGCTTTATCCGCTTTGCAGCGTGAGCCCGGCTGTACGGTGTCCGGGAACCACCTCCTGGAGCGATTTCTTAAGGAGACGACGAATGACCAAGAAGCTGTTTGTATTGCTGGCCCTCATGATGATGGCCAGCCCGATGATTTTCGCGCAGGGCACGGCGGCGCCCGTGTCTGAATCGCACGCCCAGTGGGTAGTGATCAGCGCCGGTTTCGCCATGGCGATTGCTTCCAGCCTGTGCGGATTGGCGCAAGGGAAGGCGATTGCCGCCGCTGTCGAAGGCATGGCTCGCAATCCGGGAGCCGCTAAAGCAATTCAGCTTGCCATGCTGATCGGGTTGGCATTTATCGAGTCTTTGGCGTTGTACACGCTGCTCATCGTTTTCGTTAAAGTACAGTGATTTCGTTCGGGGACGGACGCACGTTCGTCCCCGAAATGCCCTCCCGTACTACTGACCCGTAAATCCTAGTACGTTAGTACGATAATCCTTCGCGCGATCTATTGACCTAAAATGTCACCGTCAATTAGGATTAGTATCGACTCAATGGAACAGCGACGAACCAGACGTTTCAAACTCCAGCTACCGCTGGAAATCACTCGCACGGGAGCGGACCGAATTGCCGCAGTCGGATTTACCAAGAATATAAGCTCGACTGGGGTATTGTTTACTGCCGAACGCGAGCCCGATCTTGGCGGTCCGATCGAGTACATCATCACCTTGAATCAGGATGGCACGCAGTCGGTGAACTTGCGCTGCATCGGAAAAGTGCTGCGTGCGGAGCGTATGGAGAGCGGACGCGAAGAGGTACCCGCATACCAGATCGCTGCCACATTGGAGCGCTACGAGTTCGTGCGGGCAGCATCCGAGGCGGCTGTTAGCAGCTACTAGGCTTCGGCGTCACTCTCTTTTCACACCTGTAAAGCCAAATATTGCCGTTCCAGCACTCACCTTGGCCGTGACTCAGTTCGCCTGCTACACTAGCAAAGAAAAGGCGAAACCAAGTATGGACCTCTCGCTGGGATTTCCGGAATTCTCACAGGAATTGGCGATTGCCAGCAAGCCTTCGCTGGAGGCAGTGATGGCTCGGTTCCGGTCGGTGCATAAGGAACCGGATTCTCCGGTTCGCGCGATTCATCATCAAGCCGCAACCGAGGGATCGTTTTCCGAAGTACCGCTGGGCGTCGATGCACGGCTGCGGACGGCGCTGGCGGAGCGAGGGATTACGCGGCTATATACCCATCAGGCCGATGCATTCGAGCAGACGGCGGCGGGGCGGAACGTAGTGGTGGTGACGCCGACGGCTAGCGGGAAGACGCTGTGCTACAACTTGCCGGTGCTGAACTTGCTGCTCGGCGACGATGGGGCGCGAGCCATGTACGTGTTCCCCACCAAGGCGCTGGCCGAGGATCAATTGCATGAATTCCAGTCGGCCGTGGACGCCATGGGGTCGGAAATCCGCGCGTTCACTTACGATGGCGACACGCCACAGGATGCCCGCAAAGCCATTCGGCAAAAAGCCAACGTGGTGCTCACCAACCCCGACATGCTGCATAGCGGCATTCTGCCGCACCATACGCGCTGGGCGCGCTATTTCGAGAACTTGCGCTACATCGTGATCGACGAGCTGCACTACTATCGCGGCGTGTACGGCAGTCACTTCGCGAATTTGCTGCGGAGATTGCGGCGGATCTGTGAGTTCTACGGATCGAAGCCGCAGTTCATCTGCTGCTCGGCGACGATCGCCAATCCGCGGGAGTTGGCGGAAGCGCTCACCGGCGAGAAGTTCGAAGTGGTGGAGCGGAATGGCGCTCCGCGCGGGGAAAAATATTTCATCTTTTACAATCCGCCGGTAGTCAACCGCCAGCTGGGAATCCGCCGGAGTTATATCGGCGAGTCGCGGCGCATCGCCATGGAGTTTATCGAGCGCAACTTGCAGACGCTGGTGTTCGCCAACAGCAGGCTTGCCACCGAGGTGCTGGTGACGTACCTGAAAGATGCCTGCGATCGCGGCCCGGCGCCGAAGGAATCGGTGCGTGGATACCGCGGCGGCTATTTGCCGCGCGAGCGGCGCGAGATCGAGCGGCGGCTCCGCGATGGCGAGATTCGCGCGGTGGTGGCGACCAATGCGCTCGAACTGGGCATCGATATCGGGTCGTTGGACGCCGTGGTAATGGCGGGATATCCGGGGACCATCGCCTCCAGTTGGCAGCGGGCGGGCCGGGCGGGAAGGCGGCAGGGGACGTCGGCGGCGGTACTGGTGGCATCGAGCGCACCCCTCGATCAATACATCGTCGAGCATCCCGATTTCTTTTTCGGACGGTCGCCCGAGCACGCCTATATAAATCCCGAGAACCTGGAAATCCTGATAGGGCACTTAAAATGCGCGGCGTTCGAATTGCCGCTGCGCGATGGGGAAAACTTCGGGCAGCACGACATCGGCGAGATCTGCAAATTCCTGGAAGAGAGCGGATTCCTGCACCATTCGGCCGGCGCGTGGCACTGGACGCAGGACAGTTATCCGGCCGACGCCACGAGTCTACGCTCGGTGGCGAGCGATAATTTCGTGGTGATCGACATCACCGGCGAGGCGAATGTAATTGCCGAGGTGTCGTTTTCCACGGCGCTGACCACGTTGCATGAGAAGGCAATCTATCTGCACGAAGCGCGGCAATACCACGTGGAGCGCTTCGATTACGGCGAGCGCAAGGCCTACGTGAAGAGCGTGGATTGCGATTACTACACGGACGCCATCGACTATACGCAGGTGAAGGTGCTGGAGGAATTCGAAGGAGAAGCGCTGGCGGGTGCGCGGCGGCTGCACGGGGATGTGCGGGTGAACCGGCAAATCGTCGGCTTCAAGAAAATCAAGTTCTACACCATGGAAAATGTCGGGGCGGGCAAGCTCGCCATGCCCGAGCAGGAGATGCACACCACATCTTTCTGGCTGCATTTTCCGGCCGCTTTTCTGGCGCAATTCACGGAGTATACCCCCACCGAAAAACAGAGCGGCATCGGTGGACTCGGGAATGGTCTGCGGACTGTGGCGGCCCTGCTGCTGATGTGCGATCCGCGCGATCTGGGAGTAGCGCTGAGCGAGGAGAGCGGAGGCGGCCAGGCGACTTTCGAGCCCAACCTCTATTTGTACGATATGTACCCCGGCGGAGTGGGGCAGAGCGCGCCCTTGTATCGCCTGGCGCCGAGGCTGTTGCAGCAGACGGCGCAGTTAATCGCGGCATGCGCATGCGAGGCAGGCTGCCCATCGTGCGTGGGTCCGGTAGGTGAAGTGGGAGAACGGGGGAAAGAAGTGGCGGGGCGAATCTTGCGGGCGCTGCTGGTAGAATGAAACGGGAGGATATGGCTTTGGAGAAAGTGGTCAAGCAGCCGCCAAAACCTGAGAGCAACGCAGCGGAAAACGGTAAGCCTCCTGTCGTCCGCTATGCCTCCGACGCAGAGTTCAAGAAAGCTCACCGGAGGACAGGCAAGTTGCACGCCGGTCTGTTCCGTCGCCTAGCGGAGTAGCCGTTCACCCTTGGAACGCGAGCCAGTCTTCCTCACCAGGGAACAGTTCGACGCAATTCACGAGGACCAGATCGATGCCTTCGGCGGTTTGCACGGTGTGAGGGACGAAAACGCCCTGGAGTCGGCGGTTGCTCAGCCTTTGAATGTGTATTTCTACGGCGATGGCGAACTTTGTGAGATCGCCGCTGCTTACGCTTTCCATCTGGCGGAGAGTCAGGCCTACTTCGATGGAAATAAGCGCATTGGTGTGCAGGCCGCGCTCGATTTCCTGGAAATCAATGGCATCGATACCGGCCCCCTGCCCGAATTATCCGCCTATGACGCGATGATTCGGGTAGCCAACCACGAGATGGATCGCTTCGGTTTGGCCGCATTCTTCCGTGCAGCGTTACCGGCGAAGTAGCTATCGCGTCTTCAACTGTTCGGGAAGTACGGCGTAGCCTTCGGGCGGCGGAAACAGCGAAATCAAGAGTTCGAGCCGTCGGCGGATGTAGCGGCTGGGCATTTGGCGGGGACCGGTTTCCACATCGATGTCGCAACAGGTGCCGTGCAAATATAGCGTCAGGGTATCTTCGAACGCCTGGCGGGCGTACTCGCGGAAGAGTTTGGTCTCTTTGCGTACGTTGGTCTGCCGCCGTTGCAGGGCCTGTTTGAGATGCCAGCTTCGCTCATCGACTTCGCCATGCACGTCGGCGCTCAATTCTTCGCGGATGGCCCGGAAGAAACGATCCTGCATTTCCGGCGTCCAGTGCTCGGCCACGATAGTGGAAAGCGCGCTGTAGAGTTGGTAATGATAGTCGGCGATTTCGACTTCTTTGATGCCCAACGCCAGAATCGCCATATTGTCCACATCGCGGCGGACGACAGACAGGCAGCGGGCTTCGGCCGGCCGCTCGAAGGTGACGGCATCGCCGCCTTTGCCGTTCCCCTTTTCGAGGTACGGCGCGAGAATCAGCCCAACCTTCGGCAACGCCGCCACAATGGCCGGCGAAATGGCGGCGATGGGGTCGTTCAGATACTGGCGCAAGTCCTCTTCGGCAACCGGTAAGGTAGCGGAATAGGAGAACTTACTAGTAAGGGGAATCATTTCGCCGCGAAACTTGGCAGCGAGTTCTTCCACTGTTAACCTTGCGCGATCCGTGTCTATAGACATCCCCGTGCTTCGATTGTAGCTTCGATTGTAGCAAGGCGTCACGGTAAAATAGTCGTCAGCTATCCGCCATCGGCGGCCGCTTCTTACGGCCGCGGCTCGATTTTGGCGTCCGGATAGGTTCGAGCTGACAGCCTGGTTTTCATGCCTCGGAAGATTTTGGTTTCGGCGGGGGAAGCGTCGGGGGATCTATACGCCGCCTTGGTGGTGGAAGAATTGCGCCGATTGGAGCCGAATGCCGAATTTTTCGGCTGCACGGGACCGCGGCTGCGGGCTGCCGGAGTGCGGACAGTGGTGGACCTGGCCAGCCTGGCGGTGGCCGGACTGTTCGAAGTGGTGCACCACATTCCGAGAATTTACGGAGAATATCGCAAGCTGGTAGCGGCGGCCGAAAAAGAGCGGCCGGACCTGGCGATTCTTACCGATTCGCCCGATTTTCACCTGCGAGTAGCTCGCAGGCTGCATCGGCAAGGGGTCCCGGTGGTGTACCTGGTGGCGCCGCAGGCATGGGCGTGGCGTAAGGGCCGCCTGCGCGAAATGCGCCGAACCCTTAAGCATTTGCTGTGCATCTTTCCGTTTGAAGAAGAGTTTTTCCGGAGCGAAGGTGTGCTGGCGACCTATATCGGCCATCCTTTGGCCGGTCTGGTGCGGCCGGCGCTCACGCGCGACGAATTTTTTAAGAAACATAGATTGGCGTCGGGCCGTCGAATGATCGTAGTGCTTCCCGGAAGCCGGCGCGGTGAGGCGGCGCGTCATCTGCCTGCGCTGGCCGACGCCGCGGACCGGTTGTATCGGGAGCATGCAGTTAACTTACTCCTACCGGCCTCGGTGACGACCGGGGCCGACTTTTTCCGGGAGCGTCTGGGAAACTCGCCGATTCGGGTGATCGAAGGGGAAAGCTGGGATGCCATGGCGCACGCCGATCTGGCGTTGGCGGCGAGCGGGACGGTGACGGTGGAAGCAGCCTTGCTGGGAACACCCATGGTGACCTTCTATAAGGTGATGGCAATGAGCTGGATGGCGGGCAAGTTCCTGGTGGATGTGCCGTTTTACTCCATGGTGAATTTGATCGCCGGGCGGGCGGTGGTTCCGGAACTCATGCAGGGCCAGATGAGTGGAGAATCGCTGGCGCGAGAGGCGAATCGGTTGTTGAGTAATTCGGCGGCGCGCGAGGAAATGAAAGCGGGATTGGCGGCCGTGAAGGAAAAGTTGTCGCAGGGAGGGCTGGCGGCGCCGGCGCGCGCGGCGGCCCTGATCGACGGTATTTTGGAAGGACAGATTGCACATGCTTCGTGATTTCCGCACTCGTTCGGCCTGGCCGGTAGCGGCTGGCCTTCTGCTCTTTGCCGGGGCTCAAAACGTGCCCGCTCAGGAGCGCCGCGCCAATCGCATCGACGTGGAGCAGTACACCATCGATGCGGAAATCGCGCCCGCCAATGCCACGCTGGCCGCCAAGGCCGCGATCCGCTTTTCTCCCATCGACGACAATATCGGCTCGGCGACCTTCGAGTTGAACAACGCGCTCAACATCGCGCGCGTGACGGACGAGCAGGGCAATCAAATTCCCGCCGTGCGCAATCAAACCGACTCCACTATCCGGTTGACCTTCCCGCAGGCGCTGGCGAAGGGCAAGCCGGTGACGATTACGTTCGAGTACGATGGCCGGCTCACGGGGAACGAGGAATCGCCGGTGTACGGCATCAAGTTCGCGGCGATCCATCCGGACTTCGCATACCTGATGTATCCGGCGCGCTGGTTCCCGGTAAGCGGGTATACTACCGACCGGTTTGCGTCGCAAATGCACATCACGGTTCCGGCCGGCTATACGGCTCTGGGAACTGGCATGGACACGCAATCGACTGCGGGAGATAAAACCACATTCAACTTCAAGTTCACGCGCGCCTCGTTCCCGGGCAGCATCGCGGTGGTGAAAGACCAGCCGGTGAAGGCGCTGGCGGAGGGCGTCACCACGACGGTGTATTTCCGCGGGCCGGAAGCCGCGCAGGCGCAGCCGGTAGGTGAAAAAATCGGCCAGATGATGGCGCATTTCACGGGATTTTTCGGAATTCCGCCGTACGCCAACCTCACGGTAATCGAGACGGAAGCCGACGCACCGAAGGGCTATGCTGCGCCGGGCCTGATTTTCCTCGCTCCCAGCGCGCTCAATCCGCAGCCCAGCGACAACGTGCTGGCCAATGAAGTGTCGCGCCAGTGGTGGGAGGAACTGGTCTCGCCCACTACGCGCAACCACCTCTGGATCACCAACGGCCTGGCAGCGTATTGCGAACTGCTCTGGACGGAGCACGACGTCAGTGCGGGCGCCATGCAGACTGCGCTCAAGGGCGTAATGGTGGATTCGCTCACAGTCGACACCGTCCCGATCATTCAATCGTCCCGCCTAGAGGATTATTCGCCGGAGTTGTGGGCGCTGACCGGCGCGAAAGGCGCCACGGTCTTAAGCATGCTGCGCAACATGCTGGGCGATGAGAAGTTCTTTGCGGTGTTGAAGGCGTTCGCCCAGGATGACGGCTGGAAGTCGGTGAACACCGACGATTTTCAGAAGGTGGCGGAGACGGTTTCGAAGAAAGAACTTGGCTACTTTTTTACCGAATGGATTGAATCGAGCGGCGCCCCGCAATTCAAATTGGAATATACGGTATTTCGCGAACAGCAGAAGGGCTTCCGGGTCATGGGCAAGATCACCCAGGATCTCGATACCTTCCGCATGCCCGTGGATCTGAAGATCACCACGGAAGGCAATCCCGAGGAGGCCAAGGTGGAAGTGGTAGGGACTTCTTCGGAGTTCAGTGTAGATACGTTCGGCAAGCCGAAGAGCGTCGAAATCGACCCCAACAGCATGGTGCTCCACTACGAACCCGACATTCGCGTACAGGTCGCCATCCGTAAGGGCGAGCAATTTGCCGCCATGAGCGAATTCGGCGACGCTCTGAAGGAATATCAGAAGGCCCTGGAGACTAACCGCACCAGTTCCCTGGCGCATTATCGGATGGCGGAAGTCTATTTCCTGCAACAAACCTGGCAATCCGCCATTAACGAATTTCGCGAAGCGCTGAACGGGGATTTAAATCCCAAATGGACCGAGGTCTGGGCGCATATCAACATGGGCCGAATTTACGATATCAGCGGTTCACGGGATCGCGCCGTAAACGAGTACAATCAGGCGATTCGTACTAAGGATAATACCCAGGGGGCTCAGGCGGAAGCCGCTAAACTCCTGAAGACTGCCTACGAGAAGCCGAAACGCATCGAACAGTAAGCTTCCTCACTGAATTCAGGCCCTGCGGTTATCCTGCTGAACCTAAAGGGAAATCCGGTTGCCGGTTAAAATCCGGTGTCAACGGGCTACCAAAAGTGGCTGGCTCAGCCTCAAAATCGTGCAGACGGTCACAGTCTATTGACTTTGGTATCCCCAGGGGTTAGGCTTAGATTCACGCGCAAAAGCATCTGTTTTTGCTTGAATCTTCATTTTAGCGCGAGTAGTTAGCGCGAAGGTGCGACCGACTGTGAAGAAAAGCCTGAAACTGCACACGCATGATTCGGTCAGAGCGAGCCTGTATCTGACCAAATTTCGTGTTTTTCTATTGCTGGCCGGCGTGATTTCAATTGGTGTGGCGCCGCTGCACGCAGGGATCATTTTTCAGTTCGACGAACTGGGCGACATCCAATATAGCCTCAACGGAAATCCCTACGTAGCACTGCCGAACGGTGTGGCGGAGGCCGACCCCACCCTCGCCGTCGGCGGCAACGTCCTCGTGTACAACCTGACGCCGGCGTTGGATCCTTTCGAAATGCTGAACGGAGATGTGCCGATCGGCGGTACCGTCGGGCTCATCGGCGACTTGCGGTTCACCGATAACAACGGAGACACCACCGGGGATGAGACTTGCAGCTCTATGGGCACTGTCCAGTGCCTCATGATCTTCTACGTTTTCGATAGCGAAGGCAACCCCGCCGACGTCGGCCCGATCTCCACATCTTTCCTGGCGACCCAAACGCCCGGAACGGTGCTCGGTACGAACGGGTGGTTTACATACACGGCTGGCAACCTTCTTACCTATGATGGAACCATCGTTCCCGAGCCAGCTCCCGCAATGATGCTGTTGTTCGGCACGGCGGCTTTCTTCTTTATTCACAAACGGTCAAAAGCGAAATGAAAACATTCGTGGGCGTTACCGCTCTCTGGGCGTTTCTCCCTACTGTAACTTTGGCGGCGACTTTCACCGCGGTAGGTGTGAACGGGTACAATTTCGCCGGCATGGTGCCGAATTCGGCTGGACCGCCGTACAGCGGCTCGGCCCAGAGCCTGGATCTTTCGAACGATGCACTGTTCCAATTCGGGTTGCCGGGGACGGTCGCGGGCGGCTTGCCGGCAAACGGCGTACTCACCTACATCAACGGCGCCACCACCTACACCTTTGGACTCGGACCGTACGGCGGATTGAACCTGCTGCGTGTGAATCCTCCGGGCGTTTTTTCAGGCACCTTAACGCTCGCCACTCCGGCGAGTTATCCCAGCATCGCGATTCTCGGTTTTTCAACCCAGAATAACTCGCCCGGCACCCTCGAGATGAAGGGCGATGTGACGTTGCATTTCAGCGATGGATCTTCCTCGGTGTACAGCGGCGCAGTCGATCTGTCGGATTGGTTCGCGCCCCAGCCGCAGAATCTGAACGTCGTCAACAGTGCTGCCGGGGGCTTGGTTAACATCACTGCCGGGACAGCCGCTGGCGCCTTCGAACCCACTTCGGGTGGGCCGAACTTCTACGTATCGGTGGTCACTCTGACGGCGGGCGATGCGGCCAAAACTCTGACGTCGGTTGGATTCGGCAACTTCCCAATTGGCGGCAATACCTTCCAGTTCATTATGGCGATCGGCGGATTGACTCCGGCGAGCCCTACTCCAACACCGACTCCGACGCCAACACCGACTCCGACGCCAACGCCAACGCCAACGCCAACGCCGACTCCAACGCCGACACCTACTCCGACGCCTACACCGACTCCGACGCCTACTCCGACACCGACCCCTACTCCGACACCGACCCCTACTCCGACACCGACCCCGCTCGGGCCGACCCCAACGCCCGTACCGCCTGCCGCTCCAGCCCTTTCCGAGGGGCCATTGGTAGCTCTGGGGCTTCTACTGGTCGGTGCTGCGATCTTCGCGCTGCGGCGTATGAGTTAAGCGCCTCCCTCAGGGCCGCTGCTCCCATAGGCCGACGTGATAATCGCCAACTTCATAGTATCCATGCCACGCGTAACGGTTCCGGATGAGGCCGTTCAGTTTGTCGAATGTGTGTGCCGGTAGTTGGTTGTCATCGCGCAGCCAGAGCACATAGCGAATGCGGTTCGATTCCAGCCACAGCACACTGTCCGCCAAGTCGCCGCCATAAAACGTCTCCACTTCGTGCCTTCGGCCCTCGATGTCGGCGCGATTCGCGCGCCACACATTTTCATGGCTGGCCCAGCCTAAATATGCCGTCTGCCCGGCCAAAATGGTGAGGGCAGGCTGAATGGTGTAGGCATCTTTCGGAATGCGCTGTAGGACAATCGCGGCTGGCTCGTGGCGAAGCAGATCGAGGATCACGCGTTCGCCGGCATCGTCGCGAATACTGCCGGCGCCATCCAATTGGCCGACATGCGGCTTTCCCGCCGTCAAGTATTGATTGCCCAACTCGCCCCCGAAGCAGAGGAGCAGAACCAGCACCGCCGCCGTACCCCACCGGCAGACGCGCGAAGAAGAACGCAGATTCCAGCCGCCGATCAGCAGCATGCCGCCCGAGTAGATCCAGGCCCACCACTTCAACACCGTATTGAAGCGCTCGAATTTGCCTGTGTACAGGTCGTCGACGTAGAAAAGTTCCGAGCATGCCAGGAAGAGCACCCAGAGCAGGCAGAGTCCCACCGTACGCCGCGATCTGTCGCCGCAGACGAGATGCAGCAGTATCAGGACGACGAGAGGGTAGAAGGTCGCTACCCAAAGAAGAGGCGGAGTTCGCAGCGCGGCAGGCACCATCCGGATAGCCATTCCGGCGTCCACTGCCGCCGGGCCGAAATGAAAGAGAAAGGGTTCGAGTAGCAAAAGCGATGCGCCAAACCCGGCCGCCACAGCTTTCCAATCGACGCGTTTTCCGGAAAAGTGGCGAATCAGCAGATATCCGCCGGCCAAACCTGCCTGCAGCGGCAACTGCCATGAGTTGCAGGCGATCATCAACGGCACCGACGCCGCCAGCACCGCTTGCGACCACTCCGGAGACATTTCGCTTTCGATGTGGGCGATGCACAGCAGAGCCAGCATGAGCAGCAGGTACCCGCTCAGAGGAGGGTGGTAATCGCCGAGGCCCACGAGATAGGAGAACGTCTCCACTGGAAGGTCCGGTGTGGCTGCGTTCACGTGGCTGGCCTGCAAGAGCCAGCGGCCGAAGCCCAGTGTCGCGTTCTCGGGCGTCAGATAACTGCCGATGAAGCGCACGCTGGCGTGCAGGGGTGGGTTCGGATTGATCTGCCGGATGAGCGGCGCCGTTCCCACTCCCCCCAGGAGGAAGGTTGCGGTCAGAAGAGCCGCCGGGAGACGCCGCCGGACCAGCAGCATGGCGGTAGCCCCCGCGGCCGTGGCGATGAGCGCGGCCACCACGCAAAATCCCAAGTTATACGCCATCCCCGGACCCGCGCCGAACAGGCGGCCGATCAGCGCCGCGGCGTAATGTTGCAGCGCGTAATAAAAGTCGAATGCAAACGGCGGCAACCAGCGGTCCACCGGCGGAAGCCGGCCGCCTCCGCTGTAGTTGGCGATGAAGCTTAGATCGGTAATCTTTTCCGAACTGGCGTCGATATCCGGGAAAGCATAGCGCCAACCCAGGGCGTATAGGAATCCGGTCAGGAAAATCGCCTCCGTACGCCAACGGGCACGAAGAAAGTCTCGCCATCGGACTACCATCCAAAGGGAGAGAGCCGTACTGAACGGAAGCAGCCATTCGAGGCCGCCGAGGCCGACAAAATGCTCCATGCAGAAGAGGACCGTCACCAGGGCGATGGGCGATGCGACCCTGGTCAACGCCCAGGAGACGTTGAATTGACGCAGAGCTAAGGCCAGCCCGGCCATGTTCAGCCACAACAGCAGGACAACGAGAGCGTTGGAAATATGCAGCATCGCCAGAGTTGAACCGCTATTTTACTCCTTGTGCCACTCTGGAGGTGTTTTCACCAGTGTTTCCGAGCCGAACCGACAACGACCCGAGCCCAATAGGCCTCCGTGGCCTCCGCCACCTCCGTGAGCTCCGGTTTTGCCTTTGCTTTTCTCCGTGTCTCCGTTGTGAATATCACCTAGAAGTGCTTCTTCAACTCCGGGAAACGTTCCACCGTGAGCAATTGGCCGGCGCCAGGGCGAATCTCCTGCTTCTCCAGAACCCAGGTGTGCGCGTGGGGAATGAAAACCGCATTGAGGCCCGCTTCCATAGCCGGATTGATGTCGGATTTCGGGCTGTTGCCCACCATCCACGTACGCGCCGGGTCGAGTTGCCGCTCGCGAACGATGCTCCGGTAAGCCACGGTATCTTTCTCCTTCACGATGGCGGTGTGACGGAAGAATCGGCCGAGCCCGGAACGATCGATTTTGAGCTTCTGCTCTTCGGGATTGCCCTTGGTGAAGAGAGTCAGATCGTGGCGGGTGTGCAGGTATTCCAGAGTTTCCGGAACGCCCGCGATGGTCTCCATGGGGCACTCGAGAATGCGCTCGGCAAAAGCCATTACGGTGGCCAGGTCGTCCGGATTCACGGCGCGTTCCACCAGGCGTTCGTAACACTGGCGGAGATTGCGCCCGAAATTCAGCGAGCCGTAGCCATGGATGCGGGCGTTGGCGTCCTCGATCTCGTCGAGCACGGCGCGCACTTCCTTGGGCGACATCGCCGAGTGATCCAGGAAAGCGACGAATTCATCGAAGGCGCGCTCGAAGTAGATATTGTTCTCCCAGAGCGTGTCGTCGGCATCGATCAAAAGGTATTGGGTGGTCATCGAGCTGGTTTGGCGGGAGCGAGATTGAAAGGAATTTCGAAAACTGCGTCTACATCGATCGGTTCGCCGTTGCGCGCGGCCGGCTGGAAGAGCCACTTGCCGAGAGCTTCCTGCGCGCTGCGGTCGAGCCGGTCATCCAAATGCTGTAGCAAAGAGATCTCGCCCACATGTCCATCTTTGCCGATTACCGCCCACAGGCGCACCTTACCCTGCACATGCTCCTCTTCGGCGCTGTGGATGTAACGGGCACTCACCATGTGCAGGGGCAGCGGCGGACGCACATCCGCCGGCATGCCGCCGTCGGCTTCCCGGCTGGCGAACCATACCATCCAGCTGCCCGAATAGCTGGTGAGGTTGGGAATCTGGACGGCCATGGTGTAAACCTGCCGCCCATACATGCGCGGATCGGGAGCCCTGGTGGCGCGCATGGCCCCATGGGCTGAACCGGCTGCCGGGGGCAGGCCGGCGCGGAGGGCTGCCGCCAGTCCTTCGGGCGAGGTGGGCGAAACGCTCGCCACCATTACCGGCGGCTGAGGGTTTTTGGCGCCCCCCTGAACGGTGAGGCTGGGGATTTCGAGCAATGCGCCGGATGGCGTGCCTTCACCCCCGGCGGGCTGCGGCTTGGGGCCGCCGGAGAATCCGCCTTTCATCGATCCCGGCGGAGCGGGTACTTCGGTCGACTTGGCGGGGTTCAGGCCGGCGACCACGAGAGACGTCTCCGCAGGCACAGCCACATTGGCCGTAAGCGCCGGGGGCGGGGGCGAAAGTCTCGAGGGTTCCTCAGGCGCAGCAGGTTGTCTGGCAGGAGGCACGAACTTCCGCTGCTGGCGCGGCAACGCTACCGGCGCGCTGAGATCGGGCGCGGAAGACGCGACTTCGGGGGCGGCGGGCAGCGCCGCGGGATCGGCCGGCACTGGCAGCTTGGGATTCTTGGGCGGAGTGAAACGCGGGGCGTGGGGAGCCGGCACGTCGAGCGGCAGAGGTTTTACCTCCAGGGTGGCCGCGGCGACTTTCGGCGCGTCGGGCAAGGAGGGCGTCGGCTCCGGAGCACGCGGCTCGATCCGCGGTGCAGTGAACGGCAGGGCCGGCGGGCGCTGCGGCGCCAGCGCGACTATATTCGGCAAGGGCAGCGGCTTGGCGGGCGCGATCTCGGGCGCGGGCGCAAAGATCAGCTGCGGCGGACGGTCGGTATCCTTGGGGCCGGCGACGATGTTCTGCTCGAACCTGGCTTTGGCGCGCAGCGGGCGCATGTCGTGCTTGGCTGCCGGCGGAGTGACGTCGGGCAGACGGTCGCTCAACTTGTACCAGACGATGTGTCTTTCGTACGGCTGGATTTCACGTTGGTAGAGCGATTTCGTTTGCGCGGGTGGAATTGCGGGCGCCAGCGCCACCCACGCGAGTACCCAGGTATGCAGGCAAAGGGAACCCATGAAGCCCCACGGGCTGCGCATCGGCTGAGGTGCGGTCTCGGTGAGCGAGGTCATCGCTTACAGCCCCGCGGGTGTGGCTCCATGGCCGTTGGTCGGCGCCAGTTCCTTCATACGCTCGACGGTCCGCTGCCGCGGGATGTACTGCGCCAGGTAGTGAGTTAACTGCTTCAGCCGCTCCGTCTCCGAGCGATGGCGTAAGAGCGAGTTGAGAAAATCCAGGTCGGGCAGGTGGTGCGCCAATTGAAAGCTGAGCTGGCGATCGGCCAGGTCGGGATCGGGACGGGGGCTCGAACCCGGCAATCGCACCAGGGTCTGGTATTGCGAGAGGGCCTCATCGCGAAGTTCCGGTGCTGGATCGCCGGAGTCCTCGTCATCGAAATAGTTCACTTCCGCCTGCAGATAATCTTTCTCTTCGTTCAAAGAGAGGATTTCGAAGCGGCGCTGGCCGCGCGTCAGGACATCCATGCGGCCGTCGGGGTACATCTGCACGAGTTTTTCGACCGTGACGGTGCAGCCGGCGTTGACGATGCCGCCGTCCTTGGCCAGGACGATGCCGAATTCTGAACTATCGCGGATCGCGCCGCCCACCATTTCCTTGTACCGCTCTTCAAAAACATGGAGCGGCAGCGGCGTCCTTGGGAAGACGACCACTTGCAGAGGAAACAGCGGGAGGAGCCGCGATGGCATGGTAACATTATGACGTTTTCACGGCTGGGGCAGCAATCCACGATTTACCGGGACAAGCTGAAGCATGTCCCAGGTGGGGCATGCTTCAGCTATGCTTCAGCTTGCCCAAGACGGACCCACAATGCGAATTGACGGCAAAGTTGTCTTGATTACCGGGGCGTCCGATGGCATCGGGGCGGCTTGCGCGGCGGAGTTCGCCGCGGCGGGGGCGCGATTGTCGCTCACGGCGCGGTCGGCCGAAGGGCTGGCGCGGGCCGGCGGAGCGTCCGCGCTGATTACCGCGGGCGACCTTACCCTGGAGGAGACGCGGCGGCGGGCCGTCGAGCGCACGCTGGAGCGATTCGGCGTCATCGACGTCCTGATCAACGACGCCGGTGTGGGCGTCTACGGCCAGTCCTGGAACGCCTCGATGGACGACGTCCGGCAAATGATGGAGTTGAATTTTTTTGCGCTTCTGGGGATGATTCAACTAGTGACTCCACATATGCGCCCACGGAAAAGCGGCATGATCGTCAATGTCGGCTCCATCGGCGGCAAAATTCCGCTGCCCTGGATGACTTTGTATAGCGCGTCGAAGTACGCGGTGACAGCGCTCACCGAGGGCTTGCGCATGGAATTGCGCGGCGATGGCGTGAAGACTCTGCTGGTTTGCCCCGGCTATGTGGCCACGGGCTTCCAGCAACACGTCCGCGCCGGAAGCGCGCCCGATAGCGTGGTGCGGGCGCGCCGCATGGCCATCGGTCCGGCGCAATGCGCGCACGCGATCCGGCGCGGAGTGGAGCGCGAGGCGCGCACCATTCTCGCGCCCAAATCCGGTTGGCTGCTGGTAGCGGCGGCGCGGTTGTTCCCCTGGCTGGTGGAAGCGCGCATGGCGAAAATGAACGGCACGGCATGAATATCCGGCTCAAACGCACGCCCGGTCTCTACGTGGTAGGCTTTATGGCCTCGGGCAAGTCGACTATTGCCCGGCATCTTGCCGCCGAACTGGGGTGGAGTTTCTTCGATATCGACGAGGAGATCGAGCGCGCCGAAAAGACCACCATCGCGTCCCTTTTCGAGAGTCGCGGCGAGGCGGAATTCCGGCGGATCGAAGCCGCGGTGATCGCGCAGAACGTACGCTGGATCGAACGCGGACATCCGGCGGTAGTGGCGCTGGGCGGGGGCGCATTCGCCGAGGCGCGCAATCGCGAACTGCTGCTCGATCATGGCCTGGCAGTCTGGCTCGATTGCCCTCTCGAAAAAGTGAAGCAACGCGTCGCGCAGGCGTCGCACCGGCCGTTGGCGCGCGATCCCGAGAAACTCGAAGCGCTCTACCACGCGCGCCGCCAATGCTATGCCCTGGCAGATGTCCACATCGCCGTCGAGAGCGACGACCCGGCCGTTACCGTACAAACCGTTCTGTCACACCCTCTGCTGAAATGAGCCTCCTTCTGCGCCGCCAGGCGCTATCCATTTTCAAAGCGGCGTTGGCCGCGGCCGATCCGGTGGACGCCGTCCTGCGTCATCTCCGCAGCCGCGATTTCTCGCGCTTCCAGCACATCTACGTGGTGGGCGCGGGCAAGGCCGGTGCGTCGATGGCCATGGCGGCGGAACGCGCGCTGGGACGGCGCATCGCCGCCGGCCTGGTGAACGTAAAGTACGGGGCCACGGCGAAGCTGCGGCGCATCGAGCTGAATCCGTGCGGCCATCCGCTGCCGGACGAAGCGGGCGTCGCGGGGTCGACGCGCATCGCCCAAATCGCCGCTCAGGCGGGCGAGGGCGACCTGGTTCTGTGCCTGATCTCCGGTGGCGGGTCGGCGCTGCTGCCGCTGCCGGCCGAGCCCATCACCCTGGCGGAGAAACAGGCGACCACCCAATTGCTGCTGGCTTGCGGCGCCACCATCCACGAATTCAACTGCGTGCGCAAACACCTTTCGCGGATCAAGGGAGGACAACTGGCGCGCCTGGCCGCGCCCGCGGCAGTGGAATCGCTGCTGCTCTCGGACGTGATCGGCGACGATCTCGACGTCATCGGCTCCGGCCCCACGGCGCCCGATGGGTCCACGTTCGCCGATGCCTTGGCGATCCTCGAGAAGTTCGCGCTGGTGGAGCGCGTGCCCGCGAGTGTGCGCGGCCGCATCGAGCGCGGCGTTCGCGGCGACCTGCCGGAAACGCCGAAAGCCGGCGACCCGTTATTCCGCCGCGTCCGCAATGTGCTGGTGGGAAACAATCGGCTGGCGCTCGACGCAGCGGCGCGGCGAGCGCGCGAACTGGGCTTCCGCACGCTGGTGCTCTCTAGCGAGATTCAGGGCGAGACACGGGAGATCGCGCGCATGCACGCCGCCATCGCGCGCGAGATCGTGTCCACGTCACGGCCGGTGAAGGCGCCGGCGTGCATCGTCACCGGCGGCGAAACCACCGTGACACTGCGTGGCGACGGCCTCGGCGGCCGCAATCAGGAATTCGTGCTGGCGGCGGCGCTGGAGATCGCGGGGCTGGCAAATGTCGTCGTGCTCAGCGCCGGCACGGACGGCAGCGACGGCCCCACCGATGCCGCCGGCGCCATCGCCGACGGCGATACGCTGCTGCGCAATCCCGACGGCCGCCGCTATCTCGATCGTAACGACTCGTACCGTTATTTTCAGCCGCTCCACGACCTGGTGATCACCGGGCCGACCAACACCAACGTGATGGACGTGCGCATCTTCCTGGTGGGAGCCGCGAAATGAGTTTCTGGCGCAAGGAAGTGATCCAGCCGGCCCTCGATGCCGAAACGCGAAAACACATGGAGGAGCAGCTGTCATGGATCGCGCGCGAGCCTGGTAACGCGCGGCCCTATCTGCACCTGGCGGAGTTCTACCGCATGGAGGGGCGCGAGGACGAAGCGCTCGGGCTGATGTTGCACTCCGTACAGTTGGACCCGGAGTTCGCCGCGGCGCACGCCGCGCTCGCGGAGCTCTACGCGGCGCGCGGCGATTACGCGGCGGCATGGCGGCATGCGCGCCTGGCGGAAAGCGGCGGAGAACCGCGCGCAGTAGCGTTGCTCAATCGGCACAATGTGGCCGAATAGCACGTGGCCGGCATAACAATTCTTTACATTGTTGGCACGGTTCGGGCTCACTGAAATTGCCATCGTCCTCGTCAAGTAGGTATGAGGACATTTTCTCTTCCTAATACTCATTGGCACTCCGAGCTCGATTACAACGCATTCTGCCAGTGCGCCTACGAATACCGCGGCAATTTTTACGATTTTATTCCGCAGGACGGCAGCGGTCTCTCAATCTCCTTCGGCGATTTGCCCTTCACCGGCGAAATCCAGCCCATCAACGTCCCTGGTTTCGAAGCGCTCGTCCGCGGACTGAGCGCTGGAGCCCGCGACGACGTGGCAGGCCTGGCCCAGGAGCTCAATAGCGTGCTCCATCTGCTCGGTCCGTGCGATCTTTGTGTGCCCTGGTTCTACGCGCGAATCGATCCCGCACGGCGCCAACTGCAATACGTCAATGCCGGCCATGAAGCGCCCTTGCTCATCCGCCAGGGCAGCATCGAGCGCCTGGAACGGACGGGTGCGGCTCTGGGACTTTCGACGCGCGCCGTTCCCCGTCAGAAAGCGGCCCGGATCGAAGCTGGCGACCTCCTCGCGATCTTCAGCGAAGCAGTTTCGGAAGACGCCGTGTTGCGCGTGGTCGACGAGTGCCCGCAGGCCGGCACGGCGGAACTGGCGCAGCGCGTTCTCGAAGTATCCCGCGGGTCGGGAATTGGCGAAGATTTAAGCTTCGCCGCGGTGCGCGTGGTAGGTGCATGCCGGCATCCGCTATTGGAAGGCCGCGCCGAATTGGCATTGTGCGCGGCGTGAATTCGTGGGGCATGCTTTAGCTTGCTTTAGCTTGCCACGGCGAGCGAAGCTCGCCCCTGGGCCAACCCGGTGGGCAGACATCACGGGTCTGCGGCAGGTTCAAGCCCGCCTCGGAACAAGCCAGTCGACGCAGGCGGGGGAGTTTTCTTCGGCCTCGTGCCCGAAGTCACGCCGCAGGGAAGCCAGAGAAATTTGTTGGGGCGGCAGCGAAGCCGGCTCAGGGCGAGCTCCGCTCGCCTGACAAGCTGAAGCATGTCCCACGAAAAAGGCACACAACTCCAGCGGCCACAATCGCTATCTGATCGCTTCCAACATCTTTCGCAGCGCCTGCCCCCGATGGCTCACGGCGAATTTCTGCTCCTCGGTGGCCTCGCCGAATGTGCAACTCAACTGCGGACAGTAGAACAGCGGGTCATAACCGAAGCCTCCCTTGCCGCGCGCTTTGTCGATGATGGTCCCTTCCACCGCGCCGCGCCACACACCGCGCAATTTGCCGGCCTCCGCCAGCGCGATGGCGCACACGAAACGAGCCGTGCGATTTTCCACGCCGCGGAGCTTCTCGATCAGCAGGCGATTATTCGCCTCGTCCACCGGCAGCGGCGGACCTTCCACCGGCGGATGCAGCAACGAGAATCGCGCCGAGAAGACTCCCGGCGCGCCCTCGATCGCGTCCACTTCGAGGCCGGAATCGTCCGCGAAAAGCAGTCCCGCGGAGTGCCGGCCGTAGTACAGCGCCTTGATCGCGGCATTGTCTTCGAACGTGCGGCCGTCTTCCACGCAGGGCTCGATCTGTTTGAACCCGGGCAGCAGCTCAATTTCCACCGGCGCCAATCCGGCAGCCATGCGGAATTCCCGCAGCTTTCCGGGGTTCCCGGTGGCGCATTGCAGGCGAATCAAATCGGCGCCACCTTCTTCTGAATTTCCACCAGCCGAGCGATTCCGGCACGCGCCAACTCGATGAGCGCGGCCATCTGGCCATCGTCGAACGCCGCGTGCTCGGCCGTCGCCTGCACTTCCACGAACTTGCCCGCGCCGGTCATCACCACATTCATGTCCACGTCGGCGCGCGAGTCTTCTTCGTAGCACAGATCGAGCATGGGAACGCCACCCACGATGCCCACGCTGGTGGCAGCCACGTAATCGCGCAGAGGGATCGACTTGAGCGCGCCGAAATCCACCATGCGCCGCATCGCCAGCGCCAGCGCCACGAACGCGCCCGTAATCGACGCCGTGCGCGTTCCGCCATCGGCCTGCAGCACGTCGCAATCGATCACCACCGTGCGTTCGCCCAACTTTGCGGTATCCACCACGGCGCGCATCGAGCGTCCGATGAGCCGCTGGATTTCGTGCGTGCGTCCCGAGGGGCGGCCCTTGGTGACTTCGCGCGGCGTGCGCTTGGCTGTCGAACGCGGCAGCATGGAATATTCCGCCGTCACCCACCCTTTGCCGGAATTGCGCAGGAACGATGGTACTGTCTCTTCCACCGTAGCGGCGCACAGCACGTGAGTGTTGCCTACTTTGATGAGCGCCGAACCCTCGGCGGTCATCAGATACCCCGTAGTGATTTCCACGGGCCGCATATCGCCGGGCTGAAAGTTGTTGTTTCGCATGATTCGTTAGCTGCCGGAAGATTTCATCACGAAGAACAGCAGCAGCATGACGCCGGCAATGGCGAGAATCACCATGACTACGCATGGGATCGCTCCCTGCGGCGTTGGCACCGCGCGTTTCTTCGCCTTGGCCGGCTTGAATTTGGCCATAAATGCGATGGTAGCATCCGGACTAGGTTTCACCGGAGAGACATCGTGGCGCGAACATGATATGGTCAGCACAAACTTGGCCTGATTAAGGCAGAAAGTCGGGGGTTATGAGAATAGCAGTTCCATTACTGGTGGTAGCGGGCTTCAGTGCGCTGCCCATGTCTGCCCAACCAGCTCCGGTGATCAAGATCGACATCGAGACGGTCAAAGAGGGGCGGTCCGCGGCGCACGAAAAGATGGAGGCGGAATGGTCGGCGACCCTTCGCAAGGCTGGCGCTCCGATGCATTATTATGCGCTGGACTCCCTTTCGGGCTCGAGCCAGGTATGGTTCGTTCAGCCCATGCCCTCGTTCGCGGTCAATGAGGAATACGAAAGGTCCAATGCCAAAGAGCCGCCGAAAAGTTCGTTGGACACGCTCGACTCGCGCGACGGTGAGTTGCGGACGAGTTCGCGGCGTATGTGGGCGGTTTATCGTCCCGATCTCAGTTACAAACCGGAAAGCCTGAATTTGGCGAAAACCCGATTCGTCGATGTGGCGACGTACCGGATCAAGCTCGGCAAAGACGAAGATCTCACCGCCGGCGCGAAAGCCATCTTCGGCGCCTATGCAAAGGGCGATGTCGACATGTGCATCCTTGGGTACCAAGTGACGGCAGGTGCGCCATCGGGAACGTTCCTGTTCGTCACCTTGATGGATTCCATGAAGTTTCTGGACGCGGAGCCTGACCGGGAAAAGGCCCTCAAGGCAGGAATGTCGGAGTCCACGTACCAGCAGCTGATGAAAGGTACGGGAGATGTTTTCGTCTCCATGGAAGATAATCTGTTCGAAGTGAAGCCGGCCATGAGCCTTCCCTCGCAGACCGTGATCGACGCCGACCCCGCATTCTGGAAGTCGAAAGCCGCGGCGAAATCGGAGAAGACGCCGGTTCCCATACCCGGTCCGCCGGAGCAGAAGAAATAAGCTCAACGCACCCACCAGGCGCGTTTTCCACGGGCGTGGCTCTACAATAGAAAGACACCATGCTTGCAATGGCCACGCCTGAAGCGATCGCGCGCTACGAGGCCGTCGTGGGGCTCGAAGTCCACGTGCAGCTCTCCACCGCCACCAAGATTTTTTGCGGATGCCCCACCGGGTTCGGCGCCCCACCCAATACCAATGTCTGCCCGGTTTGCCTCGGATTGCCGGGTGCGCTTCCGGTGCTGAATCGCGCAGCCGTGGAGTTGGCCATCAAGGGTGCGCTGGCGTTGCACTGCCGCATCCGCCCGCATTCCCGCTTCGCCCGCAAGAATTACTTCTACCCAGACCTTCCCAAGGGCTACCAGATCTCGCAATACGACGAGCCGTTCGCCGAGTGGGGCCATGTCGATATCGCGGTGGATGGCGTACCGAAGCGCATCCGCGTGACCCGCGTCCACATGGAGGACGACGCCGGCAAGAGCATCCACGAAGGCTTCAAGGATTCCGGCCGCTTTTCCTATGTCGACCTCAATCGCAGCGGCACGCCGCTCATCGAAATCGTCAGCGAACCCGATCTGCGCAGCTCCGACGAGGCCTACGCCTATCTCGCCGCCGTGAAACAGGCGCTCGAATTCATCCAGGTGTCGAGCTGCGATATGGAAAAGGGCCATCTCCGCTGCGACGCCAACGTGTCGGTGCGGCTCAAGGGAGAAGAAAAACTCGGCACCAAGGCCGAAGTGAAGAACCTGAATTCGTTTCGCTTCCTGAAGCAGGCGCTCGGTTACGAAATCGCGCGCCAGGTGGCGCTGATCGACGGCGGCGGCCGCGTGGCGCAGGAAACGCGCCTGTTCGATCCCGATCTGGGCGAAACCGCCAGCATGCGCAGCAAGGAAGAGGCGCACGACTATCGCTATTTCCCCGAGCCCGACCTGGTTCCGCTGCGCATCGGCAGCGACTGGCTGGCGGGCATCCAGGCCGCCATGCCCGAGCTCCCGGCCGTCAAAAGGGCGCGATTCCTGGAGGAGTATGGGCTCTCGGAATACGATGCCGACGTGCTGACAGCCTCGCGCGCGACCAGCGAGTATTTCGAGACAGTCGCGCGCGTGTCGGGCAATCCCAAAATGGCGGCCCATTGGGTGATGGGCGACCTGATGGGGACGCTGAAGGGAGCCGGAAAAGAAGTGGTTGACTCGCCGGTGAACGCCGGGCATCTCGGCGAACTCGTGAAGCTGATTGCCGGCAATCGACTCTCCGGCAAGCTGGCGAAAGAAATCTTCCCCAAGATGTTCGCCTCGGGCGAAGCGCCCGCCGCCATCATGGAGCGCGAAGGGCTGAAGCAGATCAGCGATTCGGGCGCGCTCGAGAAAGTCATCGACGACGTGATCGCCGCCAATTCGAAGCAGGTGGAGCAATACCGCAGCGGCAAGACGACGGTCATCAATTTCCTGGTTGGACAGGCGATGAAAGCCACCCGCGGCCAGGCGAACGTTGCCGTGGTAACGGATTTACTCAAGCAGAAACTGGGGTGACGCAATGCTGAAAGTGGGCGATACGGCTCCTGAGATTACAGTTCACACCGACACCGGCGAGGAGTTTCGCTTGTCCGGCCTGAAGGGCAAGCGCGTGGTGCTCTATTTCTATCCTAAGGCCGACACGCCGGGCTGCACGGTGGAGGCCTGCGAATTCCGCGATAGCGCGAAGGCGATCGCGAAGAAGGGCGCGGCTGTGGTCGGCATCTCGCCCGATAAGCCGGCGGCGCAAGCGAAGTTCAAACAGAAGTACGACCTTCCTTTTACCCTCCTGGCAGATGAGCAGAAGGCCGCGGCCGAAGCTTACGGCGTGTGGAAAGAGAAGAACATGTACGGCCGCAAGGTGATGGGTATTGAGCGCACGACATTCGTGATCGGGCCGGACGGAAAGATCGAAAAGATCTACGGCAAGGTGAAGGCCAAAGGCCACGCCGCGGCGGTGCTGGCGGAACTTTAGGCGTGAGGTGTCGAACTCCTGAGGTCGCCCGCAACTTGAACGCGGCGAGGAGTTAGTGTGATGGACACGGATTCACACGGATAAGAGAGGCCTTGGTTTTATCCGTGTCCATCCGTGGCCCATAATGCTTTGCTTTGCCTCGACGGGTCCCGCCAAGAAGAATCCGAACGAAATTCCTTACTTCGCCGCCGCCGGCGCCGCCACAAACCGGTATCCCACGCCACGCACCGTCAGTAAGTGCCGCGGCCGCGCCGGCTCATCCTCGATATACCGCCGCAAGCGCACGATAAAGTTATCGATGGCGCGCGTGTCGGTGTCTTCATGAAGACCCCACACCTCTTCGAGCATCGCTTTGCGCGAGACTGGACGGCCTTCGTGCTGGATCAAATACCGCAGCAAATTGGCCTCCATCAGCGTTAACGGGAAAATCTGATCGCGCACGTGCAGCTCGAGCAGGTCGAAATGCACCGACTTATCGCCGAACGTAAACGTATCGGTGGGCTGCGGCTTGGCGACCGTATGGTTCACGGGCGTGCGCAGCCAGTCGCGGCGGCGCAGCAGTCCGCGCAAACGCGCCAGCAGAATCGCCAGTTCGAAAGGCTTGGCGAGATAGTCGTCCGCGCCGGCGGCGAACCCCTTCAGGATGTCCTCCGGATGGCCGCGCGCCGTTAGCATTAACGTGGGCACGAACTGCCCCGCCTGCCGCAATTCAGACATTACTGCGAATCCGTCCTTGCCCGGCAGCATAACGTCGAGCACCACCACGTCCACCGGCGCTTCCGGCGCCTGCAAAATATCCAGCGCCGCCTCGCCGGTTTCCACTACCCGGACCTGATACCCTTCCGCCTCCAGATTGAAGCGCAGGCCTTCAGCCAGGTGCAACTCGTCTTCCACCACCAGAATTTGCGTCATTTCGCCACCGGCAATTTGAGAAAGAAGGTACTCCCTCGCCCCGCTCCTTCGCTTTCCGCCCAAGCTCGTCCGCCGTGGCGCTTGGCCACCGAGCGCACGATGTACAGTCCCAGCCCGGTCCCCTTCACACGCGATGCCAGCGGACCGGGGACACGGTGAAAGCGCTTGAAGACGCGCTTCAGTTCGGTTTTCGGAATACCCACGCCGGCGTCCTTTACGCGCATCAGCACATAACCGTCCGCTTGCTCGGTGTCCACATGTACGTTGACGTCTTTCCCAGAGTATTTGACGGCGTTCTCGATCAGGTTCGACACCGCCGCGCGCACTTCTTCCAGGTCGGCCATGATATTGACCGGCGCTCCGGGGCGGAATGTGATCGCTTCGGGAGGGATGCGGTGCAGCGCGCGCGTGCGCGTGACGCATTCTTCCACCAGCGGCCCGAGATCGATGCGCACCAGGTTGAGCCCGCGGCCGGCGGCGCCCATGCGGCCGGTGCGCAGCACCTGCTCGATGGTGGCCAGCAGGCGGTCGCTATCGTCCAGCATGATGCGATAGAACTCTTTGCGCTTTTCTTCGTCGACGGCGCGGGTCTGCAGCGTTTCCAGGTACAGGCGGATAGACGCCACCGGCGTTTTCAGTTCGTGCGTCACGGCGTTGATAAACGCGTCCTTCTGTTCGTTGCGGTGGATTTCCCGCACCAGCGAGATGGTATTGAGGATCACGCCGCTGATGATGATGATGAGCAGCAGGATGCCGAGAATCAGCAGCGCGCCGTGCCGCCAGTTGAGTTGCACCCATCCGAAATAGAGAATCAGGATGACCAGGATGAGGCCAATGCCGAACGCAATATAAAATGCGATCGACTTGCGCCGTCCCGCCGTGATCATGACTCCAGCTTAGCGCCTCTTTCCTGCCCCGGGCCGCAAAGCACTCCTTAACGAGCTTCTGAAACACGGGCACCGCCGTTTACCGAGCCGCGCGCGTCAGCAAGCGGTCCAGCAAGTCTACTCCGCAACGCCGCCTCAACTGTCGGCCAGCCATCCGCCGCAAAAAACCGGCGCAGCACGCGCATGTCTCCCTGCTTTCTCGTCACAACCGCAGAAAGTCCTTGAGCCCGCTCGCCGGCACGCGCAGCCCCACGTAAAACACGCCGAACAGCGCGTATACCGCGCTCACCTCGTCGAAGCGCATCTCGTAGATCAGCTTCTTGAAAACCAGAGGCTCCTCGGCGAACAGGTCCACCCCCCATTCCCAATCGTCGAAGCCGATCGACCCGGTGATAATCTGCCGCACTTCGCCCGCATACCGCCGCCCGATCAGACCGTGCTCTTTCATCATGCGCTGCCGGTCGCCCATGGCTTCCTGGTACCAATTCTTCGACTCGCCGCGCCGCCGGTCCATGGGGTAGAAGCAGATGTACTTGGCGGGGGGAACCTCGGGCCACAGGCGCGGCGCCATGGCCTTGCGGTGGCGCTCGAGCACGGCTTCGATTTCGCGCTTCCACTCCTCGGAGTGCGGCTTGATATTCCGCCGCGCCAGCTCCGCATAGGTATCGGTCGACGATTCGTAAAGTCCCAGTTCGACCATGGACACGTAAGACGCAGTGGGTTCCAGATAATCGCTCAGCGCCAGCCGCGCCAACTGCGTCTGTGCCTGGCTCAACTCCTCGAAAGTGCGCCGGAAATGAACCAACATCAGGTCGCCCTTATGCCCCAGCAGCGAGTAAATGGCGCTCTGCTGCCCCTCATTGGGCGTTTCCCACAAACCTAGCGCTTCCGCCGCCTCGGCCACCATCGACGAGCGGGCGCTCTCGGGGAGAGCGCGCCAGGCGCTCCAGCGGAACCGCATCATCTGGTGCAGCACGCTCGCCCCTTCGACGGTTAACGGGACTTCAGGCAGGTGTATTTCGGCGGTTATTTCGGGAGTCATTGGCTCCATTATATGGATAATGCCCGCCGCCGCGCCCATTGCGCCAGGTAGGAGTCGGCGGCCAGTTCGTCCAGCTCCCGTTCGGCGGCCTTGTGCCATTCCGCCCACCGGCGCTCTTTGAGGCGCTCCAGCAACCGGCAGCGGCGCCGGGCTTCCACCACCCCGCTTTGCCGCACCGCCAGCTCCTTCTGGCATTCCGCGCGCTTTCCCGCCAGATCTCTCCCGCGCGCCCGGATCGCCAGCCGGAAAGTGCCCAACGCCCCCAAGTGCCCGCCATCGAGCGGCGCGAACTGACGCACTTCGGCCTCCGTCCGCTGGCCCATCGCATCCAGTTCGGCTCGCGCCTGGTCGATCGCCGCCAAGGCAGCCAGTTGTTGCTGGACGCGCGCTTCCGCCAAAGTGAGCTGGGTGCGGCGCCAATCGAGCGCTTTTTGCAAGGGAAATTGGAAGGTCGTCATTTGGTTTTCCTGGCGGGCAGATTCTGCGCCGGAGCCGTCTGGTCGAGATGCGCCGCCACCTGCTCCAGCCGGGCCAGCGTCTGATCGATCGGGACGCTCGCAGTGTGATCCTGGCGCAGAAAACCCAAAATCTCGGGGCGCACGCGAATGCTCGCGTCGAGGGTAGGATTGGTTCCGGCCACGTACGCGCCCAGTTGGATCAAATCCTCGGCATCGCGATAGGCGGAGAGAGCCTGCCGCAGCCGCGCCGCGCCGGTCTTCTGCTTGGGAGTGGCGATCGCCGACGTGAGCCGGCTGACGGAGTGCAGAATGTCGATCGCGGGGTAGTGATTCTGCGCCGCGAGTTCCCGCGATAGAATGATATGGCCGTCGAGAATCGCTCGCACCGCGTCGCAAATGGGCTCGTTGAAATCGTCGCCCTCTACCAGCACGGTGAAGAACCCGGTAATCGAACCGCGGCGGAAATTCCCCGCCCGCTCCAGAACCTTAGGCAACAGATTGAACACCGAAGGCGTGTAGCCTTTCTGGCTGGGTGGTTCGCCGGCCGCCAAACCGATTTCGCGTTGCGCCATCGCCAGCCGGGTGACGGAATCCATCACCAGCAGGACATTGGCGCCCTGATCGCGAAAATACTCGGCCACCGCCAGAGCCACAAAACAGGCGCGTACCCGCAGGGGCGCCGGCCGCTCCGAGGTGGCGCAGACCACCACCGACCGCTTCCGCCCCTCCGGCCCCAATTCCTTCTCCAGAAAGCCGCGCACCTCGCGATTGCGTTCGCCGATCATCCCGATCACCGTCACGTCGGCCGAATTGTGGCGCGACATGGACCCCAGCAGCGTGCTTTTCCCCACCCCGCTGCCGCCGAAAATCCCCAGCCGCTGCCCTTTCCCGCACGGAAGCAGGCCGTCGATGGCGCGAATCCCCGTTACCAGAGGCTCGGTGATGTGCTCGCGATCGAGCGGGTTGGTAGCCTCGCCGTGCAGGCTGTAGGTATCGCGCACTTCGAAACCTCCGCCGCCGTCGATCGGCTTCCCGAAACCGTCGATCACGCGGCCAAGCAGGCCCGGTCCCACTTCCACCCGGGCCTCCTGGCTACGCGCCTCCACCAGGTCTCCCAATTGCACGCCGTCCATTTCCTCCAGCGGCATCGACAGCACGCGTCCGTGCCGGAATCCGATCGCCTGCATGCGGATGCGCCGCCCGTTGGAGGCCCGGACCTCACAAAAATCGCCGATCGCCACATTCGGCCCGCGCGATTCGATCAGCAGGCCGATCACTTCGGTCACCTGGCCGGTCCAGCGAAATGCCGGCGTGCTGTCGAGTTGCGCCAGATAGGGCGCGAGCGAGATTCTGTCGGTCATGATTGTTTGCGCAAACGGTCGGTCAGGCCGCGCTCGATCTCCTGAAGCTGAGAATTTACGGAGGCGTCCAGATTCCCGCGAGTAGTTTCGAAGATCACCGACCCCAATTCGTGCGAGGAATCGGCGATCACCTCCACCACTCCCCCGCTCAACGCCTGCTGCAGGCCGGCTTTCACCGTCGCCACATGGGACGGGTGAACCTTCACCCGCGAGATCTCCTGGCCTTGCAGTTTCTCCAGCGCGGCTATCACCAACCCGCGCAAGGCGTCGGGGTCTGCCGCCACTTCGCGGTGAATGACTCTCCGGGCGATGGCCAGCGCCAGTTGCACCACGTCGGCCTCGGCCTCGCGCCGCAAGCGGGCGCGGAGGTTGGCGATTTCCTGAATCGAACGGGTCAAGCGCTCGATTACGGGCTGCATCTCCGCGGCGGCACGGTTCCTGCCGGCGATTTCGCCCTCCCGCGCCCCCGCGGCGTGGGCTTCGCGTACTCGTTGTTGATATCGCGCTTCCAGCTCGGCTATTTGGACTGACGGATCGGCCGCGGAGTCTTTAGCGGCTTCGGGCGAGATAACCGTGGTTCCCACTTTTCGCCATTGAACCGGCCCAACGCCGCTATTCTCCCCTGGCAGCACGATCCTAGACGACATACTGCTCTCCGACCGTGCCCTTCAGGCTGAGCACCCCCTCCGATTCCAATTGGCGGACCACGGCGATGATCTGCTGCTGAGCGGCATCCACTTCCTTGATCTTGATCGGACCGAGAGCGTCCATGTCTTCGCGTAAGATATCGGCGCCGCGCTGCGACATCGATCCCAGAATCTGATTTCTCAGCTGCTCGCTGGTGCCTTTCAATGCTACCGTCAGGATCTTGCGATCGACCTTCGCCAGCACTTCCTTCAAGCCCATGGGGTCGATTAACAACAGGTCTTCGAATACGAACATCAGATGGCGGATCGTCTCCGCGATATTGGTGTCCTGCTGATCGATGTGCGTCAGGATCTCCCGCGTGGAAGTGGAGTCCAGCCGGTTCAGCATTTCCGCCACCGCGCGAACGCCTCCGTAGGATTCACGCGCGAACTCGCCCAATGTCTTCAGCTTCTGGCCGATTACCGAAGCGATCTTGAGGATGACCTCGGGAGAAATCTGGTCCAGGCTCGCCATGCGGAGCGCCACGTCAGCCCTCATCTGCGACGGCAAAGAGGTCAACAGGGCGGCGGCCTGCGTCTGATTGAGGTGCGAGAGCACCAGGGCGATGGTCTGCGGGTGTTCGTTGTGAATGAACTTGGCGAGCTGGCCGGGGTCGGCTTTCTGGATGGCATCGAAGGACGCAGCCTCGGCGCCGAGAGCCTTGGTCAGGCGGTCCAGAAGACGCTTGGCCACATCGGAAGGGAACGCCGTCATCAGGAGTTTGCGAGCGAATTCCATACCGCCGCGCGCCACGTAATCTCCCGCCGTGGAGATATGGTGGAACTCGTTCAGAACGTTTTCCGCCTGTTCTCCGGAGATCGAAGTGATCTTGGCCACTTCGCGGCTGACCCTCTGGACGTCTTCCTCGGAAAGCTGCTGCAGCATTTCCGCGCTGGCTTGTTCGCCCAACACCACCAATAGCATCGCGGCCTTCTTCAGCCCCGATACGGTCTCCTCGGATTTGGTTGTATTGACGATCATCGGGCGCGCTTCCGAAGCCTCACTGCTCTTCCTCGCGGATCCACGCGCGCAGGATCTGGGCGGAAACTTCTGGTTCCTTGGTAATCTTCTCGCGCAGATGTTTAGCCAATACCTCGGCCTTCTTGGTAATCACCGGCGCCAGTTTCAGGTTGCTTAACACCTGCGCATCGCTCTTTTGCTGTAACGCATCGCGCTCGGCGAGTTGTGCTTCCAGCTCATTCTGCGCATGGGCGGCCGAGAGGGCGGCCCGTCCCGCGGGAGTATCGCCGGCCTCGATTTCACCGGGCGTACTGGCTGCCCCCCATCTCCTGCGCTTGCGCAGCAATATGGCGAGGAATCCCATCGCCATGACGCCGGCCGCCGCGCCGCCGCCAATCAAGAGCGTCTTGCGATTCATTTCGATCGGCAGCCCAGCCAGTCCGGTCGGCTTCGGTGGCGCAGGGACAGAGCCCGGAACCCCTGGCGGCTCGAGTTGCAGCGTGGATTCGAAAGGCAGCGTCTCAATCACCAATTGGTCGCCCCGATCCTGGCTGAAACCAGTGGCTCCGGCCACCACGTCGTGGATGATCTTCATGGTCTCCGGGGTGGGCGGCACGAGAACTTTTTTCATGCCTTTTCCATCTTTTTCCCACGTGACGGATTGATCCACCAGCACGGCCAGCGACATCTTCTTCACGACCCCCGCGGGCATGCGGGTTTTCTTGACCGTCCGGCTGGTCTGATAGGCGATATTCTCCGTGGTCCGTGAGATGCGGCTCGAACCTCCTCCCGGCCGCGACACGGGGCGCGGCAGGCCGGACTGCGTTCCCGGCACACCGCTGGCGCTCACGCCTCCATTCGTGTCTTCCGTCCGCTGCGAGGTGCTCATCACGGAGTGTTCGGGATCGAAGATTTCCTCGCTCAGCTCTCCTCCGCTGAAATCGCATTCCACCGAGACATTGGCGCGGAACTTGTTGCCGCCCAAGAGTGGCTCGAGCGTCGAATTGATCTTGGCCAGCAGGTCCGCCTCCACGTGATGGCGGTAATCCAAGGCAGCCTCGGAGGCTTCCGGACCGTCCAGGGTGCCGGGCGCTTTGGGACGGCCCAACAGGTTGCCATTCATGTCGAGCACCGAGACGGCATCCGGCGACAACCCTTCCACCGCGGCGGAAACCAGATGATCGATTGCCTCCACGTTCTGCGGCGCGAGCCGGCTTCCCGGCCGCAGTTTCACCAGTACGCTCGCTTTGGCGGGCTGCTGCGATTCCAGAAAGACCGAGTCCTTGGGAAACGTCACATGGACGCGGGCCTGTTCCACCTCCGCCAGCGACATCACCGAGCGCTCCAACTCGCCTTCCAGCGCGCGTCGATAGTTGATGTGCTCGGTGAACTCGGTCGCCCCCAGGTTCGTCTTATCGAAGATTTCGAAGCCGATACGCCCGGTCTTCGGCAGACCCGCGGCTGCCATATTAATGCGCAACTCCGCCAGTCTGGCCGACGGCACCAGAATCATGCCGCCTTCCGTGGGCAACCGGTAATCCACTCCGGCTTCTTTCAGCTTCTGTACGATAGCCGAAGCGTCTTCCGGCGCGACTCCGGTGAACAACGGCCGGAAATCCGCCTCACGCTGATGCTGCACCAGCAGGAAAAGGCCTCCGGCTGCCCCCAGGAGCACCACCGCGATGGTGATCCGTTGCCGCATCGGGAGATTTGCCAGAAGCTTCTTCATGAATCTCGGTGGGCCGGTATTCGGTCCCGGTCTTTAGATCGGCTGGAAAGACACGAAACCTGAGGCAAATCCGTCGATCCTACATCTGCATCTTCATGATTTCCTGGTAAGCGCTGACCACCTTATTGCGCACCTGCTGGAACATCTCGAAGGCCATGTCCGCCTGCTGCGTGGCCAGGGCCACGGTGTGCAGGTCTTCGCCTTCCCCGGAAAGGAAGCTCTCCACGGTGGCCGATGCCTGCTGGCGCATGGACTCTACCTGCCCGACGGCGCTCGAAAAGACGTCCTGAAAGCCGCTTCCTGCAGATGCCTCTCCCGCCGGCCGAATCGCACTCGGCAGCGTGGGAGCGGAAATGGGTGAAATCGCAGCGGGCATGGGCAGCTTAGTGGAGTAAATCGATCGAGCGTTGGATCATATCTTTTACGGCTCCGATGGCGGCCACATTGGCCTCATACGTGCGTGCGCTGCCCATCAAATCGACCATGTCCTCGGCCGGATTCATCTTGGGAAATGCCACGTAACCGTCTTTATCCGCATCCGGATGTCCGGGCATGTACCGGCGCTCCGGCTCGCTCGCATCGGTGATTACCGCGGACACCGCTACGCCCGTAGGCGCATCCATCTGCGTATTGAAAATAGAGGAGAACGGCGACTCCACAGAGCCGCTCTCGAAAACCACGTCTTTGCGGCGATAGGGGCCGCCTTCGGGAGTACGGGTGGTTTCGGCGTTAGCCATGTTCTCCACCAGCAGTTCCGCGCGCGCGCGTTGCGCCGCCATTCCCGACGCCCCTACCGATAAGGCCGAAAAAAGACTCATGAGCCTTGACCCTCTTTGATCGCCGCCCGCAAGGAGCTGATTTGCGACCGCAGCAAACTGGACGCCACATTGAAACGCAGAGCGTTTTCGGCGAGCAATCGGGATTCCCGGTCCAGGCTGACATTGTTGCCGTCGTTTTTCACCGGCAAACCGGCCACCTCCAGAATGTTGGGCGTTCCCCCTACCGCATTCTGAAATTCCGATTGGAAGTCAATGTCCTGCGTACGATAGCCCGGAGTATCGGCATTGGCGATATTGGAGGATACCAGCTTCTGCCGTGCACTCAGCAGATCCAGGTAGCGCTCGAGTTGTCCGCCCAGCCGGTCCATCATGGCACTTGTCGTAAAGCAGATCGGATGCCGCCGCGAAAAGCTTTAGAATGACCGCAGCCTTAAAAAGCCAGCGGCAATCGTATACCGCGCGGCAGTTTTTTGCCTCGTGCGCTTCCTTGTCCAAACATCTAGAATCACATTAAGATAAGCAGCTAAGTCATTAATATTTATAATGATTTTTTCGCGGCAAGCAATCCTGCCGAAAATCGTTGGAAATGCTTGCACCCACAACCGATATCCCGGATAGCCTCATTTGGGGGAGGTTAATTATAATTTGAATGCTGGTAGTATTTCTTTCGAGGGTAATTCTGCCAAAGGAGTATATCAAAAGTTACATGGGCGCACTTAAGTTGAGAGCCGCGTCTGCCCTAGATCGGATGTACGGTTCGAGAGACCGTTCGCCAGTACGGTACCCAACTCCGCGACATACATCCTCCTTTGCCACCTGCAATATAGGTCGTTTATGATGAGCTCCGCACCCGATACAAAGTCCTCTGGAAACTCAGCCGACACCACGCCGTCATGGGCTGGCATGGTGGAGCGGATTCGGGCCAACGATCCCTCCGGCATGGAAGAGCTCTACGGTATATTCACGACCGGCATCCGTTTCTATCTGTGCCGCCAATTGGGGCCCCAGGATCTCGACGATAAGGTGCACGACGCGTTTCTGACCATCGCGCAATCTATCCGCCGCGGCGATTTACGCGAACCGGAAAGGCTCATGGGTTACGTGCGTACCGTCGTCCGCCGGCAGGTAGCGGGGTATATCGGAACGGCGGTCGAAGCCCGGCGCAATTTCGTCGACGCCGATCATACCCCCATCCTGCGCGACCGCAAGCCCGATCCGGAGCGCAGGGCCATCGAGGAACAGAACACGGCCCTCGCCATGCGAGTGCTCAACACCTTGCCGCGCCGCGACCGCGAGGTGCTGGTGCGCTTCTACCTGCAAGAACAGTCCCCCGGCCAGATCTGCCGCGATATGCGTCTCACGGCAACGCAATTCCGGCTCACCAAGTCCCGCGCCAAGGCCCGTTTCACCGAACTGGGCCTGGCGAGATTCGCTCGCCGCATCGGCTTTACCGCCTCCATGGAGGCCCGCCGGAGGGATCCGGCGTCGGTACAAGCATCGTAATCGGTTTTTTTCAGGATTCGCGAGATTCCCGGCGCCATCGGTGCACCTTTACGTGCAAGAGCCCGTATTGCACAATAAAGGGTTGGTATGACCACTACACTTGGTCCGCACCTCGACGCCGAAACCGCCGAGAAATATTCGTTGGAAAAGCTATCCGCCAGGAAAATTGCGGAGATCGAGAAGCATCTCCTGATTTGCGAATCGTGCCAGAATGACGTGGCCGGCTGGGATGCCTACGTTGCCGCCATGCAAAAAGCCGCGGCGCAGATCAGGAAGGCGGAACAAAATCAGAAGCTGAAGCGCCGGGTGGCAGCCAGGTAAACGCTACTCCACCCGGTAATTCGGCGCTTCCTTGGTGATGATGACATCGTGCACGTGGCTTTCGCGCAGCCCCGCGGGCGAAATACGCAGGAAGCGCGCGTTTTGCTGCAACTCGCGAATGTTCCGCGCCCCGCAGTACCCCATGCCGATGCGCAAGCCTCCCACCAGTTGATACACCAGATCGGCCAGCGGACCCTTAGCCGCCACCCGGCCCTCAATCCCTTCCGGAACCATCTTCGAATTCGGATCCTGCGCGTAACGGTCGGAGCTGGAAAGCCCCTGCGCGCCTAGCGACCCCATCCCGCGATACGTCTTGAACGTGCGTCCCTGGTAAAGGATGGTCTCCCCCGGACTCTCATCCGTACCGGCCAGCAGGCTGCCGATCATCACCGCGTCGGCGCCGGCGGCAATCGCCTTCGTGATATCGCCGGAGAATTTAATGCCGCCATCGGCGATCAGCGGCACGCCCCCTTCGCGGCAGGCGCGCGCGCATTCGGAAATCGCCGTGATCTGTGGAACGCCCGCACCGGAAACCACCCGCGTGGTGCAGATCGACCCCGGACCGATCCCCACTTTAATGCCATCCACCCCGAGTGAAATCAGTTTCTTGGCGCCTTCGTAAGTGGCCACGTTGCCGGTAATCAGCTGCACCTCGGGCAGCTTGCTTTTGATGATGCTGACGGCTGCCAGCACCCGGCTGCTGTGGCCGTGCGCCGTGTCGATGGCGATGACGTCCACCTTGCGCGCCACCAACTCGCTGGCCCGCTCGAAAAAGTCGCCCGTCGCGCCGATCGCCGCGCCCACCCGCAGACGGCCCTGGCTGTCCTTGGCCGAATTGGGATATTTCAGCTTCTTCTGAATGTCCTTGACGGTGATCAGGCCCTTGAGGATGTACTGATCGTCCACCACCAGCAATTTCTCCACGCGGTGCTTGTGCAGAATCGCTTCCGCCTGTTCGAGCGTGGTGCCCACCGGCACCGTGACCAGATTCTCCTTGGTCATCACTTCGGAAATGGGCGCGTCGAAGCGGTTCTCGAAACGCAGATCGCGGTTGGTCAGAATTCCCACCAGTTTGCCGTCTTTGGTCACCGGCACGCCGGAGATGCGATAGCGGGCCATCAACTCCTGCGCGGCCGAGATCGGCAGATCGGGAGCGATGGTGATCGGGTCGACGATCATGCCGCTCTCACTGCGTTTCACCTTGTCCACTTCCTCCGCTTGCCGCGCGATCGGCATATTGCGGTGGATGATTCCGATGCCGCCCTGTTGCGCCAGCGCGATGGCCAGGTGCGACTCGGTCACGGTGTCCATGGCGGCCGACACGATGGGCACGTTCAACGCAATTTGGCGTGTCAGACAGGCGCGTGTGTCGGCTTCGGCGGGCAATACGTCGCTGAAGGCCGGCTCGATCAAAACATCGTCGAAAGTCAGGCCTTCGGAGAGATCTTCGTGGACCATACAGAATTTTATCATGATAGCGTAGAGTGGGCATGCGGACGCGATCGGCCGTGCGAAACGGGGCTGAATATACCGCCGCGTTGGCGGTCCTGAAAACACTCGAGTGGGCTCCGCTGGCCGTTGCGAACTCCCTCGCGCGCGGCTGCTCCCACCTGCTCGATATCGCCCTACCGCGGCTGCGGTGCGTGGCATACCGGAATCTCGCCATGGCGCTCCCGGAATTGAGCGCCGCCCGCCACAAAGAGATTGTCGACGGCGTGTTCCGTTCCATCGCGCGCGTGCTGGTGGCCTTCGCGAAGTTCCCCGCCATCCGCCGCAATAACGTCCAGCAATGGATCCGCTGCGAGGGTCTGGAACACGTGGAAGCAGCCTTGCAGCAGGGTCGAGGCGTGCTCTTCGCCACCGCGCATTTGGGCAACTGGGAATTGAGCGCCTATGCGCACGCCCTCCTCGCTGCGCCCATGGACGTGGTGGTGCGACCGCTCGACAATCCCCTGCTCGATGCGCTCGTCGAGGGGCGGCGCAGTCTTTCCGGCAATCGCATCGTCGGCAAACAGGAGTATGCGCGCGCCATCCTGAAAGCACTGGCGGCCAACCGCGCAGTCGGCATTCTGGTCGATCAGAACTCCGCCGCCGACGCTGGAGTCTTCGTGGATTTCTTCGGCGTGAAAGCCTGCGCCGGCGTCGGATTCGCCAAGCTGGCCGCCCGCGGCGGAGCAGCGGTCATTCCCGGTTTCGCAGTTTGGGAGGAGACGGAAAAGCGCTACGTTCTGCGCTTTCGCCCACCGGTCGAGATCACCGGCGACGCCGAGCGCGACACCCAGACGATCCAAAGCGAGATCGAACGCGCCATTCGCCAGCACCCCGATCAGTGGCTCTGGATCCATCGCCGCTGGAAGACCCGGCCGGCGGGCGAGCCGGAAACCGATTGACGACGCGAGCGGCGGAAAACATTATGGGCCACGGATGGACACGGATTCACACGGATAACAAGAACCCGTTTTTCTTATCCGTGTGCATCCCCGTGCATCCGTGGCCAAATCTGTTTTCCGAAGTCGGGCCCAGTCTGAAGCGTTACCATCCAATGTATGCACCGCAGAATCCTCCTGCTCGCGCTGCTTCTGCTCCCGCCGCCGTCCACCGGAGCGGCCGGGGACGCCGCCATCGACCGCGCCACCCTCAAAGGCCTCAAGGCAGTCGGGGTGGTGATCGACGTCATCGACCCGCAGGTCGAAAAGTTCGGCGTGACGCGCGAACTGGTCCTCACTCGTCTGCTGGCGCGCCTGGCCACGGACCGCGTTAAGGTCGATCCCGGCGCCGCGGAATTCCTCGGATTGCGCATCACCGCCGTCCGTTCCGGCCACGGGCCTTTTGCGCTGTCCATGAGCCTGGGTCTGTACCAGCCGGTGATCCTCTCCCGCAATCACGACTCGCGAACCTCCACCCAAACCTGGGAGGTGGAGAGCGTTCTGCTGGCCGATCCCAAGATCCTGATCGCCGCCTGCGGCGAGTCTGCCGACGATCTGGTCGACCGTTTCGGCACTGCCTTCCACGCCATCAATCGCGAGTAACCACGGCATCTTTGCTACAATCGAAGATCCCGCAATGGTGAAAACGGAGCGCGAGTATCGCGAGGACATCTGCCAGATTGGGCGGTTGGTATTCCAAAAGGGCTGGGTAGCAGCCAACGATGGCAATATCAGCGTCCGCATGGACGCCGACCGGGTTTTGGCCACTCCTACCGGGGTCTCTAAGGGCATGATGCATGTCGACGACCTCATTATCGTCGACATGAAGGGCAACAAAATCTCGGGGCGCGCGGAACGCACCAGCGAATTCGCCATGCACCAGAAGATCTACGAGATGCGGCCTGATATCAAGGCCGTGGTGCATGCGCACCCTCCCGTGGCGACGGGTTTCGCCACCGCCGGGAAGCAACTCAATCTGGCGCTCTTGCCCGAGGTGGTGATCGGGCTCGGCTGCGTTCCGCTGGCAGCCTACGGTTTGCCCGGAACGCCGGCGCTCACCGAGCCGATGCTGCCGCTGATCCCCAAATACGACGCCATCATGATGGCGAATCATGGCGCCGTCTGCTACGGTGAGGACGTCTTCAAAGCGTATTTCCGCATGGAGACCCTGGAACATTTCGCGCGTATCCAACTGGTGGCGGAACTCCTCGGCGGTCCCACGGTGCTGCCCCGCGAGGAAGTGGATAAATTGCTGGATTCGCGCACCCGCTACGGCGTAAAGGCGAGAAGCAGCGGCGAACCGGGCTGCCCCGCGGCGGCCGAGGATGTCGGCGGCGAAGAACGGTTTTATGTGACGCGCGCGGAATTGATTGGGCTGGTGGACGAGGCCCTCAAAGCGCGCCGATGAATTAGCTGGGAGAGCATAAGATGGGTGAAGCGTTAGGAATGATCGAAACTCGCGGACTGGTGGCCATGATCGAAGCCGCCGACGCCATGGTGAAGGCCGCCAAAGTGAATCTGGTCGGCTGGGAGAAGATCGGATCGGGCTACGTGACCGCCATGGTGCGCGGCGATGTCGCGGCCGTCCGCGCAGCTACCGATGCCGGCGCAGCCGCCGCGCGCCGCGTGGGCGAACTGATCGCGGTGCACGTAATCCCGCGGCCGCATTCCAGCCTGGAAGACATTCTGCCCATCGGCAAGTCTCAGGCGCAGGTCGCCAGCAAGTAGGCGGGGCCGGAGCCGTCATGATTCTGGCGCGCGTGGTAGGCACGGTTGTCGCTACCCGGAAAGATCCTCGCCTGGAAGGCAAGAAACTGCTCATCCTCAAACCCATCTCGCCGGACGGCAAGGACGAAGCCGGGTATGTGGTCTCCGTGGATACCGTAAGCGCGGGATTTCGCGAGCGCGTGATCGCCGTCGCCGGAAGTTCCGCGCGCATGGCCGAAGGGTGCAAAGACACCCCCGTCGATAGCGCCATCGTCGGCATCGTCGACGAAGTGCACCTGGATTAAATCATGTACCTGGGACGCGTGGTCGGTTGCGTCTGGGCGACCGTCAAACATCCCGCCATGGTCGGTCAGCGCATGCTGGTGATCCAGCCGCTGACTCCCGAATTGCAGCCCACCGGTAAGCGCCTGATCTGTCTGGATGCCACCGGCGCCGGCGCGGGCGAGCTCATCTACTACGTGCGCGGCAAAGAAGCCAGTTTCCCGTTCCTGCCCGCTGAACCGCCGGCCGATTCCACCGTGGTGGGCATCGTCGATTCCGTACATGTGAAACGCACCCCGAAGCCCGCGGCTTCGCGCACGCCGATGCACAGGAAGGCGCGCAAATAATGCTCATCGCGCGCGTGATCGGTGAGCTGGTGGCTACCCAGAAGCACGCCAGCCATGAAGGCCGCAAGGTGCTGCTGGTGCAGCCGCTCAATCTCGACGGCAGCGATCGCGGCGATGCCGTGGTGGCGCTCGACGCCGTCGATGCCGGTGTGGGAGACCGCGTGCTGCTGGTGACCGAAGGATTCAGCGCGATGACTGCCGTGGGCCGGCCGCAATCACCGATCGATATGGCGGTAATCGGCTTTATCGATCAAATCGATCTGATTCCGGGAGTCGAGTGACGCCGGCGCTCCTGCCAGACCAGCATAGCGGCCGATACCGCTCCCAGCGCGAACTTCGCCCACTCGGCCATCTTGTAGCCGAAATTCAGAACGTCGCTCGCCAGCTGCGCCCGTTGCGAGGGGTCGGGATTGAAATCGGTATGCTGCCTTACCATCTCCATCCCGGGAGTAATCCCCACCCGCTCGCCGATGACGATGAGCAGCATCGCCAGCGCCACCGCCAGCGGGAATTTGCCGAGGTGCGTGCCGAATAACAGGAGGAAGAAAAACAGGCCGCCAAGCACGATCTGCACTACGCCCCACACTTCGAAAAGCGAACGATTCTGCTCATTCGCCAGGTAGTGCGTCAGCGGACTGAGCTGCGTCCTCCCGAGCGTCTTGAGGTACGCCGCGGCGGAAGCGCTCGGCGCGAGCAGCAGCTTGTCGGCCGATGCCGTGTTCTCGGATGCCACCCACAGCATCCATAATCCCGCCCCCATCCACAATCCAAGCAGGAGGCAAGCGATTCGCCGTGAATGCATGAGAAGTTGATTCTAGCGCAGTTGTACTACTTGTGTTTCTAATATGGGCCTCCGCCCGATAGGCGTTAACTTGAGCCATGCCGATCATCGATGATGCCTTGAGGAGAGGCCCGTTGACCTGCGGCCCTTCTGATTCGGGCTCGTCAGCAGCGGCCCTGGAGCGCCCCCCCATAAGCGCTAAGATAAGGCGACCCAATCATGGCAGTTTGGCTAGGTATTGGGGCGGCTTTGATCGGGTTGCCAACCGCTGGGGGTGCCCACAGCTTAACTTAGCGCCTATGGGAACGTCCCCTCCGTCCGATTACGCGACGATACGCCCAGAGCCGGGAGGGTTGCGGCGTAGCGAACGCCGGGCGAGACATTCTGGGCCTTTCCGGTCACCGAGGAAGCGCTATCCGGGCAGTATGAGACGGCGAGTGCGGCGCCGGTCACCGGGCCACAACATCAAGCATGACATCGCACACCCGAGAACAATCCGCACCCACGCGCTACATTTCCGACAAAGCTGCCACCAGGGCTCCCTTGGCGGTGGTCGTCAGCGGATCTGCCGCTGTCCGGACCTCCGATAGTTCCACCGGGAAATTGCTCGCGCGCAAGACCGTCTCGAAGCGGTCGCGGAAGCCCTTCGGCATTGCCGTGCCTCCGCTCAGCACCAGCGGGATCGGGCGCGTGAGCCGGGGAAGGTTGCGCGCGCTCTGAAACGCGTTGCGGAGCTCCGCCACCAGCGTTTGGATCATATCGTCGTAGTAGACGCTCAGGACCTGGTGGAGCTTGTTCTCGAAATGGCCGTTAATGTAGAACGACTGCTCCTTCTGGATGCGGATGCGGTTCGGCCGCTCACCTGTGACGGACGCGGAACTGGCGTCGATGAAATCGCCGGCCTTGGGAACGCTGAAACTCAGGATCGGCACCGAGAGGTAAGAAAAGCAGATGTTGCACAATCCGCCGCCGCAACTGATTCCAATCCCTGTATAGTTCGAGCTTTCCAATTCGGCGTACACCACCGCCAGCCCTTCATTGACGGATCTCACCTCAAATCCCAGGTCGGTCAGGATCTGCCGCAGCGTGGTTTCATGATAGGTAAGATCCCCTTCCGCTCCTAGCGGCGCGGCTGGAACCGTGAAATAGATCTTCTGCCCCTTCTCGGCCTTTCCGGTGAGCGTTTGCGTGATCTCCCGGATGAGCCTGACGTTTTCCGGTTCGTCCGAATTCAGCACGCCCCGTGTCATCGTCCGCCGCGTGTCTTTGTTGAGCAGGTCGGCGAACTTCTCCGATTCGTTCCCGTGAACCAGGATCTCGCCGCCATCGACCGTGTGTGGCACGCCTTCTTTGCGGAGCACGTTCTCCGTCATCTTGGAGTATGGAATCGCGACGAACGCGTTGAGCTGCGTATCGTATTTGATCTCGTTATCGATCTGGCGGGCCGTCACGATGCGGCTGGTGCCGACGTCAAGCCCGATCGTTCCGTTCTTGGTTGTCTCAGTTCGACTCATGTTGATTCTCCTCACTCGCGTTCTTAGGTTGAACTACGGATTGCCTGTCTCGAAATCTCTGCTGCAAGACCTTTCGGTATTCGGCCGGGTTCATACCGTGTTGGCCGGCCGCTTCGCGAACTCTCTCTTCTGCTTCCGCGAGGCTTTTCCACAAGCCCGGACCGGTGGCGCTCAAATAAACGGGATCGTACTGAAAGCCGAACAGGTAAATGCTCGGGTTCGGGATCTGGTAATTGTCGGTAAGTCCGATCTCCCGGAACGGAAAGCCCATGCCCCAGTCCGTGTGAAAGCCGATCCGCCAATTACCGGGATTGACCGAGATTTGCGCGTGTACCACGCAATCTTCGGCTGGCAGGTTGTACTTGGCGCGCAATATTTCCACCAACGCTTTGCCGGATCGAAGCTGCGCTTCCGTCATGGCCGCCTCGTCCGAATAGGTGCTCCCTTCGAACGCCACTCCCAGAAAGCTTTCATTCAGGTGCAGGTATATCCATTTGGAATCCGCCCAGACGGAGGGGCCGGCATGGTTGGCCGCATCGGACTCCGCCACGATCCGGTGCACCCGTCCAAAACGGTCGATCACGAAGTGATACGCCCGCTGATTTCGGACATAGAGCAGTAGTTCCTGGCCGATTCGCTTTAAGGCGCTCGTCTGCTCCGGTTCGAACGGCGTCTGATGGCTTTCGGTGGTGTGGAAGACGATGCCGGCGGGCTGGGTGCGAACCGGCCCGAGGGTTCCGGAGCCCTGTGCAATCGCATGATAGGAGCGCGGCGAATTGGAAATTTGAAGCGCGTTCTCGATCCTCAGCCCGTTGCTGTAGAGGTCGTGATCGCTGGTCTGTTCCACGGGCCATACGTTGCGAGTCTCTAAGACCGGTTGCGCCACGGTTTCCACCCGTATGGCGCGAGTGGCCGGCTCGCGATTAATCGCGTCCGATCGCATACTGACCACCGCCATGGTGAGGGCCAAGCAGGCGATCCAGTTTCTCCGCGAGCTGCGCTGCCCGGTGGCGTTCGCGCGGCGCAAATAGCGTAGACGCTCAATCGGATCGCCGAAGCTTTGCGCGCGCCGCTCGATCGCCGATGTTCTGGACCAACCTGGCAGGCGGCTGGCAATGGAGAGTGGCCCCATGGGCTCCTTCGCGATCATCGGGCTTTCTTCCACTGTTCCCACCGATACTCTCGCTCTGTCGATTCCTGAGGATGGACCCAGGTATGGCTCGATACAAGGCTGGCGTTTGTTATGGGGCTAAAGTACTGGAACCGATGCCCCGCATCCAGTCGCTGAATTAAAGCCGATTACGCCACAGCGCCACTGTTCGTGCGGACATCACGTGCTCGAAATGGAACACGTAGGCCCGCAAGTCACCGCCAAGCTTTAGAAAACACGCCCGCCGAACTAGGGGTGCCATTTGCAAAGTCTAATAAGGGCCTCGGTCGATCACGCACTACTCGGAAAGACGTCCCCCTCATCGGCCAGCGGGAATTTGCCGAGATGCGTACCGAATAGCAGGAGGAAGAAAAACAGGCCGCCAAGCACGATCTGCACTACGCCCCACACTTCGAAAAGCGAGCGATTCTGCTCATTCGCCCGGCGAACTCACGGCCTCATTCGCAAATAAGGTATTATCGAGGCCGACTGGACCAACCCACCCGTCCGTATAGTCGCTTTTTGTGAGATCTGACGCGCACCGGGAGCCCCCACAAGTGGCGGGGGAGGATTACTCCCGATAAGGCTTGTCGACCGTGGTCCGCGTTACTCTTGCCGGATCGCGCCACCCGGAAAGAGGTACCCTCATCAGCCAGTTCGGTGGATTAGTAGCGGCAAAACGAGTTAAGCTCCCGCCACGCGGGAGAATTCCAACCCCACTTGGAGCGCCATCGTCGCCACGCACAATCCGCGGACGCGTGTCGCTTATGCCAGGTTAACGCTTATTGGGGTCCGCCCCTCCGTCTGTGCAAGACCCTGCGGCCGACCGGCGTCAGCCGTTAGTGTCCCGCCCCGTGGGGCACCATTCGCTCTCCCACGATCTTGCGGGCATTCGCCGCCAGCGCCGCGGCCTTCGGCATAGCTTCCATCGCCTGCTCCACCTCGGGATCCATCTGCGCAAACACCTGGTCGCTTGCATCCTTATTGAACGCCCAGACGTACATCTCCCTGGTGAGGTAGCGCTTGATCCATTCCTGGTCCATCGCCCACTCTTTCAAGGTGAACTTGTAGTCGTTCTTCAGCAGGTAATCGTGCAGGTCGTCGAGCACCTGCTCGTCGGGCATCCAGCCGGCCGACACGTGGCTGCTGTGACTGGCGAAATAGCTGCGCGTGAAGCTGAACAGGCCATTGCGGTAGAGCTGCGACTGTAGGCGGTCCATCGCTTCCACCTTATAGTTCTCGTCGGGAGTGATTCCCCCGCCGCCATACACCGTGCGGCCGCTATCGGTCATTTTCACGTCCTGCGGGTTCTTCAAATTCTCGTTGCGGACGTTGTAATAATCGAAGTACGATTCGTGGCCGTAGTCGCGCTGAATCAACCGCCCGCTGGGAGTATAGAAGTGGGCGGTGGTCAGGGCCAGCGCGGTGCGGTCGGGCATCGGAAAAACGGTCTGCACGAGACCCTTGCCGAACGTCACCTCACCCAGGACCCACGCGCGATCATGGTCCTGTAGCGCGCCGGAGACGATCTCCGCCGCCGACGCCGACATGCGATCCACCAGCACCACCATGGAATAATCGCGCCCGTGGTTTCCGTTGTAGGCCGTATAGACTTTCTTCGGCGAAGAGCGGCCGTACTGCGAAACCACCACCGATCCCTTGGGCAAAAAGTGGTCCGCCACTTCCACCGCGGTATTGAGCAGGCCGCCCGGATTGCCGCGCAGATCGAGCACCAGTCCTTTAATATTGTTTTCGCCCAGGCGCGCCAAAGTAGCGTCCAATTCCTGCCCGGTGGCGTCGCCGAAGTTCAGAACCTTCACGTAGGCGATGCCGTCGTGCAGCCAGAAGGCGTCCTGCACGCTCTTGCGGCTGATTTCGTCGCGCACCAGCGCGAAAGTGATGTAGTCGGGCGCCCCTTCGCGGGATACCGTCACCTTGACGTGCGAACCGCGCGGCCCTTTCAACTGGTCGGCGACTTCCGTGCTGCTCAGGCCGTCCGTCGACTTGTCATTCACGAACGCGATGATGTCGCCCGGCCGCAAACCAGCCCGCCAGGCCGGCGAACCGGAGAACGGAGAAGTCACCACCGTCTTCCCGTTCTGCTGCATCACTTCCATCCCCACGCCGAAATAATGGCCTTCCTGATCTTCCCGAATCAGAGCGTATTCCTTCGGGTCGAAGAAGTTGGAGTGCGGATCGAGAGTCCGCATCATGCCCGGCAGCGCGCCATCGTAGATGGCCTTATCCATGTCCACCTTCTCGGCGGCGTTCTGCTCCACCGCGACCAAAGCCTTGGTGAAACGGGCCATCTCCTGGTTCTTGGGGAGTGCGGCGGCATCTGCGGGGGCGGCGTAGGCTTGCCCCCTGGGGCCGAAGAAGCCCCCTAAAACCGCGGAGAACAAAACAATTAACGCGAACGCAGACAGGAATCGCGGCTGGCGGGCCATTCAGTAAGTCCCTTCTCCTGAAAAGTATAGCGTACCTATCGATATAGACGTGTCCGCCGCGCTAACGTTTCCGTCTTCAATGGTTTGTAGCGCCATGGTCATCAATCGTTAACAGTTCGGATGCTAGATTCCGTGGGATATGAGATTAGTTCCGCTTCTACTGGCCGTCTGCGCCACTGCGTCTCTGGGATTTGCCCAGGTGGGGACATCCGAAGTTCTCGGCACCGTCCGCGATCAGTCGCATTCCGCGGTCCCCAAAGCTTCCGTGACCCTCACCAGCGTCGAGACCGGCATCTACGCGAAAACCACCACCGATACCAACGGCGAATATGACTTTTTGAACGTCAAAGTGGGCCATTACACTGTGATGGTGGAATCGGCCGGCTTCTCCAAAGCGACCGCCGACGTGTCGGTGGACGTCGAAGCGCGCCAGCGCGTGGACATTTCCATGCAGGTCGGCGTGGTCAGCGATTCCGTTACCGTCAGCGGCGCGGCCGCGGTGCTCGACACCGATAACAGCGAACATAACCAGGTGGTGCCCACCGCCGCGGTCACCGAGCTTCCCCTCAACGGGCGCAATTATGCCGACTTGGCGCTGCTTTCCACCAACGCCGTGAAATCTCCTATCGCCGTATCTTTCTCAGCCAGCGGCACGCCTCGCGAGGGCTCCTTTAACGTGAACGGCATGCGCAGCACTTACAACAATTTCATGCTGGACGGCGTGGATAACAACTCGTACGGCACCAGTAACCAGGGCTATTCGTCGCAATTGGTGCAGCCTTCGCCCGACTCCCTTTCGGAGTTCAAGGTTATCACGGGCACGTTCAGCGCGGAATATGGACGCGTGGGCGGCGCGGTGGTAAACGCGGCCATGAAATCCGGCACCAACCAGTTTCACGGGTCGGCCTGGGAGTTCCTGCGCAATACCGATCTGAACGCCACCGGCTTTCTCTTCAGCCCCTCGGTTTTCGTGAAACCCACGCTGCAGCGCAATCAGTTCGGCGCCACCATCGGCGGACCTATCGTCCGGAACAAGCTCTTTTTCTTCGGCGATTACGAGGGCTATCGTCAGTTGCAGCGCTATCTCAATTTCGATTCCATCCCCGACGCCACGGACCGCGAAGGCATTTTCCCCGTCGCGGTCGTCAATCCGCAGACCGGCGTGATCTATCCGGCCAACAAGCCGATCCCCATCCAGCAATTGAATCCCTTCGCCTATTACGCATTGAGCAACCTGCCGCCAACCAATAACGCCGCATGTTCCACGCCAGGCAGCGGCGCGCTTCCGACTTCCTGCCGCACCAACGACGACGAGGCCCTGCTGCTCATCCGCGATTTCAGCGACAAGTACGACGCCAAGATCGACGGCCAGATCAACGACCGCATGGCCGCGTTCCTCCGCTTCAGCCAGCGCAAGGACCTGCAATATTACGCGCCCGATCTCACCGGTCCCTCCGGCGGCGACGGCAATGGCTACATCCACGCCATCGACCAGGACGCTTCCGCCGGCTATACGTGGTCCGTCACGCCGGACTCCATTCTGGAAGGGCACCTGAGCTTTTCCCACATGGTCGCCGGCAAAGAACCGCCCTACCTCGGCGGCCCCAGCCTGGCCTCGATGTTTGGCGGATTCGCCGGCCTGCCTACTACTCCCAGCCTGACGGGCGGTCTCAACACCCAGACCATCACTGGACTTACCGCCCTGGGACGCCAGACCAGCAATCCGCAGTTTCAAAATCCCACCTTGTGGGTTCCCTCGGTCAGCTTCTCCAAGATCTTCAACAAGCACTCCTTGAAATTCGGCTATCAATACATGAACATCCGCACGGAAATCCTGGACACCAACCCGCTCTACGGGCAAGACACCTATTCCGGCGGATTCAGCAAACCCTCAGGCGGCGCGAGCGATGCCACCAGCTACAGCCTCGCGGATTTCATCTTCGGCTTGCCTAACACCATCAATCAGGGCAGCTATGCGGTGATCAATCTCCGCCAATTCGTCCACTCGCTCTACGCGCAGGACGATTATCGGATCACCCCGAAACTTACTCTGAACCTGGGACTGCGGTGGGAATTCGCATCGCCCCTCTATGAGCGCGATAACAACTACTCGAATTTCGATCCCACCACGGATACGATGCTGCGGGCGAGCAACGGCAGCCTCTTCAATCGCGCCCTGGTCCACCCGAACTACGGCGATTTCGGTCCGCGCGTCGGCTTGGCTTACAGCCTCGATTCGAAGACCGTGATCCGCACTGGATATGGCATCAGCTACACGTTCTTCAACCGGCCGGGAAGCGCGGAGGAGGGAATCAACGCCCCGCAGGCCCTATTCGGAGTATTCAGCCAGTCGAACCCGCTGTCGCCCACATTCCTCACCACGCTGAACAGCTTCAGCGCGAACATCGCCAGCCCGGCGGCCTTCAATCCCGCACTGTCCAACGTGGTCTACACCCCGCCGAACAGCCCGTGGCCGATGATTCAGAACTGGATGCTTTCGGTGCAGCGGCAGCTCCCCGCGGACACTGTTTTCGAGTTGTCCTACAACGGGAACCAGAGCACTCACCTTCCGATCATTGCCGATTACAATCAGGCCGCCCCGAACGCGGCGGGCCAGACCATTGCATATACCGCCCGCGTGCCGATTCCTACATTTGGCCCCATCACCTGGCTGGACCCGGCCGGCGTGAATCATTACAGCGGCCTTGCGGCCCGCGTGGAGCACCGCTTTACGAAGGGTTTGTATCTTCTGAACTCGTTCACCTGGGGCAAAGGGATGGGCGATTCCGAGCAGGCGTTGGAGTATTACGCCGGCTACTTCGAGGCCAATCCCGGAAACATTCATGACCTGGCCGCCGAAAAAGGACCGTCCGCCTTCGACGTGAAGTTCAATAACGTCACCAGCGTGGTTTACCAGATTCCGGTGGGCAAAGGCCGTCAATTCGGCTCCGGAATGAGCCCCATTCTGGACGCGATCATCGGGGGATGGGAACTAAACGCCATCAACACGGCGCACACGGGAACGCCTCTCGACGTGATCTACAACGCCACGGGCGCCAACCAGATCAGTTCGCTCTCCAACGATTATCGCGGCGAGCCGTTCCCGCGCCCGAACGTCAGCGGCAGCGCAAGCAGCCAGAGCCGCTCGCAAATGCTGAACACGTATTTCGCCGGGTATACATTTACCACCCCGGCGCCCAGCCAGGAATTCGGCGATCTAGGCCGCAATGCCTTCCGCGCTCCCGGCTTCTGGCAGTGGGATAACGGCATCGACAAGACCTTCCGCGTCAGCGAAGGTGTAAGGCTGCAGTTCCGCTCGGAATTCTTCAATATCCTGAACCACACCAACTTCGGGATTCCGGACACCAAGACTAGCGACGCCGCCTTCGGCACGATTCGGAATACGTACCCGTCGCGCCAGATTCAATTCGCACTGAAGGCGACGTTCTAGAAAGGCACCGCTCCCTCACGGTCGCGGCTCGGTAACAGCACATGCGTTTCCGAGCCGCGCGAGTGAGCAAGCGGGTTTGCTTCAGCTCGCCGACTATTTCTTCTTCAAAACGTCGACCAATTCCTGGACCGAGTCGGCGCTCTTCTTCAACATCGCCTGCTCTTCCGCGGTGAGCTTGATCTCGTAGATCTTCTCGATACCGGCGGCGCCCAATTTCACCGGCACACCGACATACAGCCCGTTGATGCCATATTCGCCTTCCAGATAAGCCGCGCAGGGCAATACTTTTTTCTTGTCCTTCAAGATGGACTCGGCCATCTCTACGGCCGCGGCCGAGGGCGCATAGTACGCGCTGCCGGTCTTCAGATACTTCACGATTTCCGCGCCGCCATTGCGCGTGCGGTCGACAATCTTGTCGAGGGTCGCCTGGTCCATGAGCTCCGTCAGCGGAATTCCCGAGACGCCGCTCAAGCGCACCAGCGGCACCATGGTATCGCCGTGGCCGCCCATCACCACCGCGGTGACGTTCTCTACCGACACTTTCAATTCCGCCGCGATGAAGGTGCGGAAGCGCGCGCTATCCAGAACGCCGGCCATGCCCACCACGCGTTGCTTGGGGAACTTCGAGATCCAGTAAGCCGCCTGCGCCATGGCGTCCAGCGGATTGGTCACCACAATGATGACGCAATTCGGCGAGTGCTTCGCAACCTGCTCGGTGGCAATGCGAATCACATCGTAATTCGCCAGCAGAAGGTCGTCGCGGCTCATCCCCGGCTTGCGGGGAAAGCCGGCGGTGATGATGGCAATATCGGAATCGGCGGTCTGTTGGTAGTCGTTCGCCCCTATCAGCGACACATCGTATCCCTGCACCGGACCGGACTGCAGGATGTCCAACCCTTTGCCCTGCGGGACGCCTTCCACCACGTCCACCAGGACCACATCGGCGAGTTCCTTATCGGCAATTCGCAAAGCGCAATTGGCGCCGACGTTTCCGGCGCCTACAACGGTAACTTTCTTTCGCAAGCTGCTACTCCTTCATGGGGATTGAGGCACCACGATTATAACTGCTGGCACGGCGCCTACGGCTTCCCCAACGAACATAGCGGATCGCCCAGCACCACGCCTTGCCAGCTCAGGTATGCAATCCCCAGGTAGAAGCTTTCGGCGAGATTGCGGCCCTCGGCATAAGCCGGCAGCACTTTGTCGGGCCGCGCGCATGCCACAAGGTACGGTTCGAACACGTTGCCCGACGCGCCCGTGGCTCCTTCGTGGATCAGATCGGCGGTGAGCCCCTGCGGCGAGTCCGCCCATAGGTGCGCATGATCGTCCCACGTGGTGTATGTCCAGTTGTCGGGCGGACGCTTGAGGGTCCGCATGTTGGTGGAGACAAACTCCAGGGCGATCGCCCCCGGCAGCCATTGAAAACCGAGCCAGCGCCGCGTGCGGTTGCGGTCGTTCGAACCCCAGGAAGCGAAGCCGATCACGTCCTTCTGGTCGTAGAGCACGCGAGTGCTTTCGTCGACGATGACGCGGTCGGGGGGCAGCAGGATGGCGGCGCTCCGCAGCCAGACGTTGCCGGGCTCGTCCTGGCCGGTTCTGAGATCGAGTACGAATTTGCCGCGATTCCGCGCCGCCAAAGAGCGGTCGATCATGCCCTTGACGTCGTTCCAATCATAGGCCGCGAGCCGGGTGACGAGGTAGATGGGATAATTCGGGTGGCGGAAAGGCGCATCGCCCTTGCCGAAAAACGGGTTGGCGACCATACCTTTGCGAATGAACTTCGAGCCCTTCAACTTCTGGTACAACAGTGTCAATTCGGAATCCACCGAGCCCTGCTCGGCCTCCTCGATGCTTCCGCCGCTTCCCGCGATACGTAGCGGGATGTCCGCGGTCAGCACGATGTACAGCACTTTCTCGCGCAGGTCGCCATTGCTCAAACACTTGCCTACCGGAATTTCGATGTCTTTCTGAAACGTGGTCCAGCTGATCTCCTCGTCGGAAGTGGTGTCCAGGTAACAGACATTCTCTGCGGGGACTGCGCGCAGCGGGCGGTAATAATCGGCAATTTGTTTGGACAGAGCGCTCGATCGGTTGGCCACCAGCAGGACGTTCTCGCCGGTCTGCGCGGATAGGGGGATAGTGAGAAGGAGGATCGCGAGCAACCGCATCATTGCCTCCGATCTTATCATTGGCTCCTGTGGGGGTCCTTTTTATAGTCCCCGCCGCTGAAGTATTTTTCCAGCCAGCAATAGAGTGCGATGAAAAGGTAGCGGCTGCCCATCTCGCGGATCTTCAATTTGGAAATACCCGACCGCCGATTCCGCCAGGTAATGGGCATCACCGTCCAGGAATATCCGCGCACGATGGTCTTCAGCGGAAGTTCCACCGTGAGATTGAAGTGCGGCGAAAGGAATGGCCGGCAGCCGTCCAGCGCCTTGCGCCGATAAGCTTTGAAAGCGTTGGTGAAATCGTTCAGCGAGACGTGGAATAGCAGGCGCAGAAACAGATTCGCCATGCGATTGATCAGCAGCTTGTGAGCCGGGTAATCGATCACCCCGCCGCCGCGGACGAAACGCGATCCGAAGACGGCGTCGTATCCCTCGCCCAGCAGTTCCCAATAGCGCACTACATCGCGGCAATCGTCCGATTCGTCGGCCATCATGATCACCACAGCGTCGCCCTCGCTGTGGTCGATGCCGTAGACCACCGCGCGGCCGAAACCGTGCTGGCCGTTGTTCTGCACCGGCCGGAGAGCGGGGACGTGGCCGGCTAATTCTTGCATTACCGACCAAGTGGAGTCGGTGCTGCCGTCGTCTACGGTGACGATTTCGTGCTCTACTCCGTGCAGCCGCAGTTCTACATGGAGATGCTCTACAGAAGACGCAATGGCGCCTTCTTCGTTTCGGCAGGGAATCACGATCGACAGTAGCCGCAGGGGTTCCTTGCTGGCCGGTGGCGGCGCCTTCACAAACCGCTCCGCTCCAGCCAATCGGGATTTGCCTCAGCGTGCACCGCGATCTCTTCGAGCAGCGCCGTAATAGGTGTGTCCGGTTGCCACCCGAAATGACGCTCACAGCCGGTGTTGTCCATCACGACCCAAGGAATGTCGTATGGCCGTTCGTTGCGATCGGCGGTGACCGCGCAAGCGCCGAATCGCGCGTCGCACCAGGCTGTCAGTTGAGCCAGCGACATGGCGTTCTCCGGGCCGCCGCCGGCGGTGTAAATTCGTTGTCCGCCAGTACGTTCGCGGCGCATCTGAACATCGAGCAGCGCCGCCAGATCTCGCGGATGCAGCGCGTCGCGCACCTGCTTGCCGGTGCCGTCGAACCCGATATAGCGCAGTGGGCGGCGATGCAGATGGGCATTGACCCAATAAGCGAAAATCCCCTGCTCCGGCGTGCCGAACTGCCCCGGTCCGGCCAGCACGCCGCAGCGGTCGATCCATACCGGGAATTCGAACGCCTCGCCATACTCGAGTGCCATGGCTTCGCAGGCGAGTTTCGTGGCCCCGTAAAGGGAAACGGGAGCGTGCGTTGAAAAATCGATTCCGATGCCGCGCGCCGAAACGCCGACGGGGAGTTCGGCCTTATGGTCCAGGTAAAACGCGTCTGCCGTGTGCTTCAGGGGCAGCGATTTCAGCGCCTGGATGGAGTACACGCGGCTGCTCGAGAGCAGCAGAAGTCCGGCGCGGTGCGCTTTGCAGAACTCCAGGACGTTCACGATACTGGCCAGATTATGCTCGAACAGTTGCCGGCTGCTCACGTTGCCGGCGAGCCCCGCCAGCACGCTCGGATTGGCGGCCGCATCAATGACCCAATCGGCCGCGGGCAAGACTTCGAAGTCGCTGGCCTGGCGGATGTCGCCCTGGACGAACTTGATGCCGCGCTTTCGCAAACGCACACGGTTGATCTCCGAGCCCGGGCGATGGAGGTTGTCAATGCCGGAGATGGAAAGGCCTTCGCGCCGTTCGAGCAGCGCTTCCGCGATCGCCGTCCCGGCGAAACCGCAGATTCCCGTGATCAGGATTTTCATGGGGCAACCTGCTGCGCCAGCCGTTCCGTCCAACTGCCGGCGATCTCGCCGAAGATAGTTTCCAGCGGTTTGCCGATGCTCCAGTTCGGATAATGCGCCTTCATCTTTCGTAGGTCGCTGTAGTAACAGATGTGGTCGCCGATGCGATTCTCATCCACGTAGCGCCAATGCATCGGCTTTCCGCTGGCGCCCTCGGCCAGGCGAAAGGCTTCCAGAATCGAACAGGCGTTGCCCTTTCCGCCGCCCAGGTTGTACACCTCGGCCACACGCGGCGCCTGGGCGAATTCGAACATGAACCGCGCCACGTCCTCGGAATGAATGTTGTCGCGGACCTGCTTCCCCTTGTATCCGTAAACCTTGTACTCGCGCCCCTCGAGATTGCACTTGATGAGGTAACTGAGGAAGCCGTGCAGCTCGACGCCGGAGTGGTTCGGCCCGGTGAGGCATCCGCCGCGCAGACAGCAGGTGGGCATATTGAAATATCGGCCGTACTCCTGCACCATCACGTCGCCGGCGACTTTGGACGCGCCGAACAGCGAGTGCTTCGATTGGTCGATGGAGAAATCCTCCGGGATGCCGTTTTCGAATGCCGGGCCGGCGTAGTCCCAGCGGGTCTCCAGTTCGCGCAGGGGGATGGTATTGGGCCGGTCGCCGTAGACCTTATTGGTGGACATATGGATGAACGGCGATTCGGGGCAAAACTGGCGGGCGGCTTCCAGCAGATGGAGCGTGCCGAGCGCGTTGACTTCGAAATCGAGGAACGGGATGGCCGCCGCCTTGTCGTGCGAGGGCTGCGCGGCGGTGTGAACGATGAGGTTGGGCCGAAGCTCCTTCAGGAGTGCCAGCACAGCCTCACGATCGCGGATATCGAGCGCTCGGTGGCGATATCCGGGTATCTCCCGGCGCAAGCGCTCGAGTACCCAACTGGTGTCTCCTTCTGGGCCGAAGAACACCGCGCGATGATTGCTGTCGATTCCGAAGACCTGGTATCCCTGGCGCGAGAAATAGACCGAGACTTCGGATCCGATAAGCCCGCAAGAGCCCGTCACTAATACTGTCTGGTTAGGCATCCACATCCGATTATATTCGGCGGCACGCCGAATATGGAGCGGCCCCTACTTCTTCTCCGGCCTGACGAACCCGATAGAGCGTTTCGCCGGCGCCGGCGGGTGCAGGAGATTCTGCAAGGCGTTCAGAACGGCTTGCAGGTCGACGTCATGCTTGCCGACTTTGCGCTCCAGCGCCTCGACCTTCCGCGCCAGATCCTGGTTGGCGGCCAGCATCTGACGCAGATGCACAAAAGCCCGGACCACCTGAATGCTCGCTCGAACCGCGACAGAGCTGCGCAGAATGTTCGCCAGCATGACCGTTCCGTGCTCGGTGAAAGCGTATGGCCGATACTTGAGGTTGGACCCTCTCTTCAAGGTCACAATTTGTGATCTTGAAAGTAGTACAGCCTTTCCCTCCTCAAGGGTCAACTGGAACATGAAGTCATCCGGGAAGCGGTCTCCGTTCCGGCTAACCGCCTGGTTGAGGGCGCGTGTTTCCACCCCGAAGAGTTCTGCCAGGTCGCGATCGAGCATTACCCGATGTCCACGGAGAACAAGGATCCGGTTCTCGATGATCTCGAGGGGAATCAGCTGGCCCCGGCCGGCCTTCGGGCTCGCCTTCCTTGCCACCTTAGTCCGCTTCCACCCCTATCCGGCCGGCGACGTTGGCGCGGAGGTAGTCGCGATTCATGAGGGCGATGTTTTCGAGCTTGATGCCTTTGGGGCAGACCGCTTCGCATTCGCCAATGTTGGTGCAGCTTCCGAAGACTTCCTGGTTGGCTTGCGCGACCATGGCGACGACCCGCGTCTCGCGCTCCGGCTGACCCTGCGGCAGGAGGCCGAGGTGGGCGATTTTCGCCGACACGAAAAGCGATGCCGACGCGTTAGGGCACATGGCGACACAGGCGCCGCAGCCGATGCAGGCGGCAGCATCCATGGCGCGTTCGGCGTTGTCCCTCGGAATCAGGATGGCGTTGCCGTCGGGCGCGCTGCCGGTGGCCACCGAGACGAATCCGCCAGCGGCGATGATGCGATCGAAGGCGGTGCGGTCGACCACAAGATCCTTTATCACGGGGAAGGCTTTAGCCCGCCAGGGCTCGAGATAGAGCTCGTCGCCATCCTTGAAATAGCGCATGTGGAGCTGGCACAGCGTGGTCTCGGGCTGCGGACCGTGCGCCACGCCGTTCACCATGCAGCCGCACATGCCGCAGATACCCTCGCGGCAATCGTGGTCGAACGCCACCGGCTCTTCGCCCTTGGCCAGCAGATCCTCGTTCAACACGTCGAGCATTTCGAGAAACGACATGTGCTCGTTGACGTTGGGAGCTTCGTAGCGGACCATGCGGCCTTTGTCGCTCGCGTTTTTCTGCCGCCAGATGTGGAGGATGATTTTCATTTGTAGCTCCGTTGCGACGGGTGCACGTATTCGAATGACAGGGGCTCTTTGTGCAGGACGGGAGGCTGGCCGGGGCCGCCATACTCCCACGCGGCGGCGTAGGAATAATGCTCGTCATCGCGCGCCGCCTCGCCTTCGGGGGTTTGGTATTCCTCGCGGAAATGGCCGCCGCAGGATTCGTTGCGTTCCAGCGCGTCCAGGCACATCAGTTCCGCCAGTTCCAGAAAATCGGCCACACGGCCGGCTCGTTCCAGAGACTGATTCAGCTCCTCGCCGCCGCCGAGGACTTTCACGTCGCGCCAGAACTGCTCGCGCAGCGGCGGAATCAGCGATAGCGCCTTCTTCAATCCCGTGGCGTTGCGCGCCATCCCGCAGTATTCCCAGACGATCTTGCCGAGCTCGCGATGGAACGAATCCACCGAGCGCGTGCCCTTGGATTCCAGAAGCTTTCGAGTGATCTGCGTGACGTTCGACTCGGCGTCGCGCACGGCGGCGTGCGAGGCCTCAATTTTTTCGAACTTATTGGAGGCGAGATAGTCGCCGATGGTGTTCGGCAGGACGAAGTAGCCGTCGGCCAGACCCTGCATGAGCGCGCTGGCGCCCAGGCGGTTAGCGCCGTGGTCGGAGAAATTCGCCTCGCCGATCACATAGAGCCCGGGGATATTGGACATCAGGTTGTAGTCGACCCAGAGGCCGCCCATGGTGTAGTGGATGGCGGGGTAGATGCGCATCGGCTCCTGGTAAGGGTCCTCGCCGGTGATGCGCTGGTACATGTCGAAGAGGTTGCCGTAGCGCTCCTTAATGGTGTGCTTGCCGAGCCGCTGGATGGCATCGCGGAAATCGAGGTAAACTGCGAGGCCGGTCTCGCCGACGCCGCGGCCGTCGTCGCAGACCTGCTTGGCGTTGCGGGAAGCCACGTCGCGCGGCACGAGATTGCCGAAGCTGGGGTACTTCCGCTCCAGGAAGTAATCGCGCTCGTTCTCGGGAATCTGGCTGGCGGCGCGCTTGTCGCCCTTCTTGAGCGGCACCCAGACTCGGCCGTCATTGCGCAGCGATTCGCTCATCAGGGTGAGCTTCGACTGGTACTCTCCCGACACCGGGATGCAGGTCGGGTGGATCTGGGTAAAGCAGGGATTGGCGAAGAGAGCGCCGCGCTTGTGCGCGCGCCAGATGGCGGTAGTATTGCAGCCCTTGGCGTTGGTGGAGAGATAGAAAACGTTGCCGTAGCCGCCGGTGCCGAGCACCACGGCGTCGCCGATGTGCGTCTCGATCCTGCCGGTGATCAGGTTGCGCGTGACGATACCGCGCGCTTTGCCATCGATCACCACGAGATCGAGCATCTCGGTGCGCGGGTGCATCTCCACTTTGCCGGCGCCGATCTGCCGTTCCAGCGCCTGATAGGCGCCGAGAAGCAACTGCTGGCCCGTCTGCCCGCGTGCGTAGAAGGTGCGCGAGACCTGCGCGCCGCCGAAAGACCGGTTATCGAGGTATCCCGAATATTCGCGCGCGAACGGCACGCCCTGGGCGACGCACTGATCGATGATGTTGAGGCTGATGCCTGCGAGACGATAGACGTTGGATTCGCGGGCGCGGAAATCGCCGCCCTTTACGGTGTCGTAGAAGAGGCGGAAAACGCTATCGCCATCGTTGTGGTAATTCTTGGCGGCATTGATACCGCCCTGCGCGGCGATGGAGTGGGCGCGGCGGGGCGAATCCTGGAAGCAGAAGCACTTCACGTTGTAGCCCAGTTCGGCGAGAGTGGCCGCGGCGGACCCTCCGGCGAGGCCGGAACCCACTACCAGAACGGTATATTTGCGCTTATTGGCCGGATTCACCAGCTTCAAATGGAAGCGATGATCTTCCCATCGCTTCTCGATCGGTCCCGTGGGAGATTTGGAATCAAGTTGCATGGCTGGTGTCCTCAGTAGTTCAGTAGTCCCGTCATGACAGCGATGGGGATGGAGCAATTGCCGATGGCAATCAGGATGGCCAGGATCGCCGAAAACTTCTTGAGCTTGCGGGTGTAGCGCGGATGGCTGATGCCCAGAGACTGGCACATACTCCACACGCCGTGATAGAGGTGCATGCACAACAGGATCATGGCGAAAATGTAGAACCCGGAGACGGCGTAGTTCTGGAAACCGGAGATGACGTTGTAACGCACGTTGGGAGTGGCGGGATTGCCGCCGATGTCGACGGTGGGCAGCACCGCGCCAACCGTCAGGTGCAGCACGTGGAAGATCACGAAAGCGGCGACGATGGGCCCGCTCCAGACCATGGTGCGCGCCGCGTAAGAGGAGGGCACGTCATCCTTTTTGTAATAGGCGACGGGACGCGCGGCGCGGTTTTGGAAAAACAGCTGCACCGACGCGGTAATGTGCAGAATCACCGCCAGCAGCAGGACGCCGCGCGCCGCCCAAAGTGCCAGTGCGTTATTGGGGTTGTGCAGAAAGCCTGCGTAGGCGTTGATCTGCTCGTGATTGGAGGAATAAATCTGAAGGTTTCCCAGCAGGTGAGCGACGACGTAGCCCACCAGCATCAACCCGGTAACGGCCATTACGGCCTTCTTGCCTATCGGCGCGGCGTAGAAGCGTGCCGCACGGTCCATGGGATTCACGGCGATTGCACTCATTCGGAATTCCTGATTGCGGCGGACAGACGTACGCCGGAGTTGTTCGGTGACAGCACCCAGTTATTAGAATGCAACAACGGGTCTGAAACTATCAAGAAGAGGTATCGCGGGCGCATTATTGCGGAGTCCCCGCAGTCGTAGAGAAGTGCGAGTGGATCACTCGCCAGCCGGCTTTCTTCTTTTGGTAGACTTCGGTGGCATTCCACCGGCGCGTGGTGCCGCCATTCTGCGTGGCCAACTGGTAGCTCAGAATGGCCACATCGCCGGCGGTTTGTACCTTGGGATTTTCGATCTGGTAACTTTCGAAGAGCGGCCGGCCGGCGTAGGGCTCGTACAGCGCCTTCACCGCCGCCACTCCGTCGAGCCGATGCTGGGTCATCACGTGGAATAAAGTGATATCGGGGTCCGCTGCCGACAGCGTCGGCGCGGAATCTCCTTTGAGCCATCCATCCATGGAGGCTCGCTCCATGGCGACCGGTTCCCGCTCCGTCGGCGCGGCGGAATCCTGATATGCGAACAGGCCACCCATCGCGGCCGCGACGGTGCAGGCCAGAATCGTGGTTTTCAAGTAGTCACCTTGGGGAAAGCTTAATCTAGCTCCATTGCACGGTCGAGAACAAGTTGGGTTCGGTGGGGCCTTTGATGGGTTCGTTTGGAGATCGGTAAGGCTAGTGATTTCTGCGAGTTTCGGGCCTCCATGGGTTCGTTTCATCATTTTGTCGCGGCGGGAGAATTGGCTCGAACGGGCGGCATGCCAGCTTGAAATTACCATCGAGCGCAGCGGCGGGCCGGGGAGGGCGGCGGTAATCGATTGGAGATAAAACGAAGATTCCCGGAAAAAAGCTGCGAATGGGTGGGTTGACTTGGACGGGCAGGGAGTCAAAATACCCCGGCAGATCTCAAAGGCTGATTTCCGATAATCCACATATCCAAATACCCATGATTGCTGTCGCGCCGACATCGTGCATCAGTGCACATTTCGCAATAGGCGTTACAATTTCAGCCAATGAAGCGTTGGCTGCTAATGTTGATCGCTTTGGTCATGGCGCTATCTGCGCTAGCTGTTTGGAGTAGCGTTCGAGCGATGGGGCGGAGAGAGCGGGAAATCGGCTACGAGGTTGCACTCCGGAAATATTCAGAGACAGTCCACCCAGGCATCACGCGCAAGGAGCTGGAGGACTACTTGCGCCCAAGGAATACCAATTTCTCATGGATGTTCACCGCCTTTGGTGGAAGGACTACGACTCAGTATGCTGCTCTTGTCAAGATCGGGGAAGAAACTGCCCCATGGTACTGCAGCGAGGAATACGTCTGGAGAGGATCGAGATCTTTCGACCGGACTCGGGCTGTCTCTGACGACCGCGGCCTCGCTCCGGCAGCCCCGTCCAGACTCAATGTACGATAAGCTTTTTGTCAACAATGGTCGGGTACGGCCTTTGCACCCTACTTAATTCTCGATAGGGACTATCCACGCGATCTACAACTAGGACGTTTAATTCAGCTCTTGTCTTTCCGAGCTTTAAGCCAAGTTCCTGGGAGAGGGCGTCAAACAGAATTGGGACAGCGATGGAATTTGCGGGCTGACGCTTAGCTTGAAGTCGATTGGAGGCCTGCCGACACGTCGCGCGATTATCCTACTCCTCTAGAGTCCGGCCCGATTGGGAAATACCGCGCGTTCGATTTGTTCGCAAGCAACCGCGGCACCGTCTTCGGCGTCCAGCAAGGATCCAACTTCATTAGCTCGCCGAGCATAGTCGGGGTTTGAAAGCAGAGTTTGAAGTTCCTTCTCGATGGCTTTTGCTTTGTAGCGAGGCCGATCCAGCACTCGGGCCACGCCGAGACTGGCCGCGCGTCCGGCGTTGTCTGGCTGATCAAACGCCCACGGGGTTAACAACATCGGACGGCGTGCACGTAAGCACAAAGCTATCGCGCCGATGCCTCCTGAATGAACCACTGCCGCCGAATGTGGGAATACCTGCGAGTAGGGCGCATATTCCGCGACCATGATCTTGTCTCCGGAAATACCGGTCAAACTTGCATCTGAGTGAGTTCCCGTCACAAACACGGCTCGATTACCCGAGCGCCGAACTGCTTCGAGACTCTGTCCATAGAAGTCGCCGGGGAACCACGCTGCTGAATCGCCGAGCGTGAATACGATGGGTGGGTCTCCCTTGGACAAGAATTCTGAAAGGCCGGGCGGGTAGGTCTGGCTGGCGTCAGCGCGGTCGTACCACGTAAAGCCCGTGATCCAGACCGGTTGCAGCCAGTTGGGCTGTTCGCGGGCGAATTCCTTCGAGAAAACAGCCAGAGTACCACAAGGCGAAGTCATTGGTTGGTTCAACCTGCTCGCTGGCCACCTTGGAAGACCCAATTCCTCTCGAAAGTTTTCGATGGGCGAGGTCCATGGAGGTGACTCAGTCTGGTGAGCCGCGAATAAAACCTGCCGTATGTGGCGAACGAGCGTCCGCAAGCCAGTCCGCCGACGCCCAGCGGGAGGGGCTGATCCGACCATTGTCGGCGACAGCGCTACGGAAAGCCAGGGTATGCCGAGTTTTTCGGCCACCAGCGGAGCTGCAAGAGACAATGGGCCACATACCAGAATGTCGGCGCCCCGGCACGCTTTGGAGATGTCGGCGAAGGACTCCTTCAACTGGGGCAACAACACTTGCCGAACCAGAACATCCAAAGAAGTCGCCGGGTCCGACATACCCGCGGGGAGAGAACTTGGCATATCGAGATGTACCGGAAAAAATGCGATTTCCGCACGCTCGACCGCAACACGATGCGCGTTGCTGGTGGCAACCACAACCCGATGGCCCCGCTGCTGGAGCGCTCGGGCGATGGCAATAAACGGGTGCACATCTCCGGCTGAGCCAGTCGGCGCTAGTACAATCGACAGGGCCATGTTTTCATTCGCCCTTGAGAATCATGAAAAGCGACTCCAGAACGGGCTTGAAATCTCCTGAAGGCGCAAGAGTCACAAGCGAGCCTGCACCTTTTCCGCTTGTTGGCACGATAGAATCGTAGCATAATACTTCGCCTCCAGTTCCTTCGGGCGCCAAACGCGGTTTGGGTAGCCGCCGAAACTTCCGTCGCCTCACCGCGCCAGACGATCGTCACCCTGCCGGGCATAGGCACCGAGACCCGTAGGGAAGAAGGCGTTAAAGACAACGCATTTTCCGACAACGGCTGGGAAACGGCGCTTCTGGAAAGTACATCGTGACGGTCCGGCTTGATGAGGGGTCACTTTCCAACTCCACATATCGGCCACCATGCCGGTTTCCGAGTGCCCGACCAGTTGTGCCCTTTGGGTACTTACAAGCGGATTGGCCGGTGAAGCTTGCCTCCCCCGGCGGAGCGTGCCTGCGTTGCCACCTTGCAGGACTTTGGCACACCGATGCGGTTCGCCATTCGAAGATCAGGCGAATGGAGGAGCGACCGTTTAAGGCGCTAACGCATTGGCCGTGCAAATGGCGCTGTAGACTTGCCCGCTTGGACGCATCCTGCGCTCCTGCGTGAGCGGATCCACTTCAATTAAGCCGAAGCGCAGGTTCCAACCCTCCGCCCATTCGAAGTTGTCGGTCAGCGACCAGTGATAGTAGCCCTTCACCGGAACGCCATCCCGAATCGCCTTCCAGACCTGCCTGAGGTGATTGACCAGGAAGGCGGGACGGTGCTGGTCCTGCGCGTCGGCTACGCCGTTTTCAGTGATGTAGACCGGTTTGCCGTATCGGGCGGTCTGGCGGAGCAATCGATAGAGGCCTTCAGGGTGAATCTCGCTGTGGCCAAGGTCGCTGACCTGGGCGCCCGGCATAAGCCTATGTTGTGCGAAGAGGGTACCGGGACTGTTGAGATCGAAGGCCATGGTGATGCGTTGGTAATACTGCACTCCAATGAAGTCGGTTGTGTTCTCCAGTTCCTTGGCGTAGCGCGAGCCGATGAGGCGGGGAATGCGTCCCCGCTCGCTGGCTTCGAGTCCTCCCCAAGTCAGTACCCTCTGGGGCTGGTAGGTAGCGATCCGGTCGAGCAGAGATTTGCTATTGCGGGGGACGATGTAGGGCATGTTTTGCCCGATTCCGATTTGCACCCCCGGCAGTTGGCGGCGCGGAGATCGTGCTTGCCAGGGGGAAATGTGGATTGGGGCTGCTTTTCATCGCGCGGTTGGCCACCGAGCCAGCCCAGAACCGCATAGATAACAGGCTCATTGAGGGTGATCCACAGATTGCAGTATTCACCGAGGGCTCGCGCCATCTTTTCCGCGAAGCGTTCGAAGAAGGGGATCGTGGCAGGATTCTCCCAGCCGCCGCGAGCCGTGACCCAAAGAGGAGTGGTGAAGTGGTGGAGCGTGACCATCGGTTCGAGGCCGTGATCGGTCATGCATTGGAGGATGGCGCGGTAGCGGTCGATGGCGTCGTCGTCCCAGAAGCCTTCGCGGGGTTCGATACGGCTCCATTCCACCGACATACGGTGGGTGTTTTGTCCCATCGCGGAGGCTGTTTTCAAGTCGGCCTCGGCGTTGTTCCACCAGTCGCAGGCCTTGCCGGCGGATTGGCGGGCATAGACGTTGCCGGACTTTTCCCAGGCATGCCAGTCGTTGTTGGTGTTGCCACCCTCCACTTGATGCGCGGCGGTGGCGCTACCCCAGCGAAATCCGGTTGGAAAGTGGAGAATCTCTTCGGTCAAAGAAGCCTCTTCGGAAACAGTTGGAGTGGTGGCGAATGGGGTTTAGTGAAGCGGCCCCAACTATGAATAGTACGACGGAGGGGGACCCTGCGGGAAGTAAACGCCGACTGCGGACGCCCGGGATGGCGTCGTGCACCAGAAACTGCTCTCTGGGGTATGATTTGGCTGGGATGATTCGGCGATTCGTAGGGGAGCTCTTTTTCCGGCCAGCGGTGGAGGAACTGCGATATTTGCCTGAAGGGCCGCGAGTCCTGCAGAGCTATCCGGAGCGCGACGCGAAGTTGGGCTGGGTGGCGATTCAGCATGCCGCCGGCGTGGTGGAAGGCAGTTTCAACCTGCTGGATCTGGCGTCGGGTGCGAATACCAGTTTCCCGTTGAGGGGTCGGCCCGGCTTCTTTGCCGAGACAACCGAGCCAGGCGTGGTGCTGGTGGGGTTGGAGCGCGAACTGGCTCTCCTCGATGTCCGCACGGGAAGGCTATCCGAGGCGGTGGCGCGAATCGATGCCGACCCGGGCGTGATCATCAACGACGGGCTGGGCGTCGATGGGGGCGTCCTGTTCGGCACCAAAGATCTGGAATTTAAGCGGCCGATTGCGGCGCTCTATTTTTTCGACTCCGTCACGCGGAAGGTGCATACCGTCTTGGACGGGCAGACCTGTTCGAACGGCAAGTACCTGCGGCGCGAGGCGACGGGCGCCACGCTGATCGACATCGACACCACTCCGAAGAGGATCTGCCGCTACCTGCTCGACGCGAAGCTCGGGCGCGTGCTCGATGTGCGACTGATCAGGCCTGCCGAGTCGCTGCCCGCTCTGCCCGATGGTCTGCGGCCTGCCCCGGCGGGCCACGGTGAGACGGAGGGGGCGAGCGTGATTGTGGCCTATTACAATCCCGGCGCCGTTGCCGACGGGCTGGCCCAGCAGATCCGCGTCTCGGATGGAGCGGTAGTTTGCGAATGGATCGTACCAGGCTCGCCGCGCGTTACCTGCCCCGAATTCGTGAAGCTCGATGGCAGGGTGAAACTGCTTTTCACAACCGCGGCGGAAGGAATGCCGGCGGAGATCCGGCGGCAAGCTCCTGGCGCGGGATGTATGTATATCGCGGATACGGAATTCGAAGATCTGCCCGCGGCGCCGCCGCTCGTGGATTTCGGCGATGATGTTTGAAAAGGAGTGACGATATGGCCATCGCGGAACCGGATCTTTCCAATCGGCCGTTGCAGCTGACCGCAGAGCGAACGATGGCGGCTGCTCCGGCTGTCCTCTTCCGCGCTTGGACGGAGCAATTCGACCGCTGGTTCGCGGCGCCGGAAACTGTACCGATGCAGGGCCGGGTCAAACACCGCGTTCTTCTTCGAAACCCACTTCGAGGGCAGCCGGCATCCCCACTATGGCCGCTTCCTGGGGCTCGAACCCGACAAGCTCATCGAGCTGACCTGGCTCACTGCCGCGACTCGCGGCGTCGAAACGGTGGTAACTGTCGAGCTGACGCCCGAGAACGGCGGCACTCGAGTACGACTCAGCCACGGAGGTTTCCCGGACGAGGAATCGCGCGATCGCCACCGCGATGCCTGGCCGATGGTACTTGCCCAGCTTGACCAGCGGATGACCGCGGAGACCTAGCCGCGCTGTCCGAACGCTCTCCGCGGGAGCGCGCGCTTCCGAAGCTTGCCCTGGGAACTTCGCGAAACACTACCCTGCGTCTACTAACCGGTTGTAGAGGGCGTGTGGTCCAATCCAGAACCACACCACGATGTCTTCATGTTCCACAGCGAGTGCCCGGTAATGCAACCCGACTCGAACGGACCAGAACCGTCCGACCTTCTTAAAATGCAAGGATGGATGTTTAGGATCCCGGCGCAGTAGTCGATACGAGTCGTCGGCCAGGCGACGTATGCCGTCTGGAAGCTCGCGATAGCAGTCCCAGAACGCTGACTGGCGCGGTGGCTCACCGATCCGTGCAACGGCCGGCGCGGAGATCGTCGATTGCCTCGTCAGCCATTGCATCCAGGCGCCCCGCTGCCGCGTCGTCTTCAATCTGGCGATCCCACACGTCTGCGTCTAGCTCGGCAAACCACGCTCGAAAGGCGGTGAGATCGGCCGGCGAGAGCCTTAGAACGGCCTCCTCAATCTCCTTTACGCTCCCCATCTTCTTTAGGTTACTCTGCGCGCCTCCACTGGCACAACTGAGTGCGGCCCGCTCTGCCCGATGGTCTGCGCGAAATGCACCGGTCCCTCGCGGCCGCGACTCATCCAGCGGCCCGCCTGCCCTGCTCATTCCGTGCGGAAGTTTATACTGCGGGCAGCTTTGCCGCCAGCGGAATCCTTCACCGTCAACTCAGCGCGCCAGGTCCCCGCCGGAAGGCTCGAAACCGGTAATTTGAACGCCACCGGAATCGCGCGACTGCCCGCTTTGGCCAAAGCGCTCAGGTCGACGTCGCCGGAAGTCCACCGTTCTTGGTTGTTATGGGCGTCAAGCACGCGCACAAGCATGCTCAACTGGACCGCCGCGCCGCCCGCCACGAGCGGCTCGTAGATTTCGAAAAACGCTTCGGGGGCGCCGCTCCTCGACAGAATATCGGAGCCGGAGACGATAATCCGGTTGCCGCGGAAGATCAGCGGGACTTCGCCGCTCTCGGCCTCATCCTGCGCGGCCTCCGGCGATATCGGTTGCACGCTGCGGCTGAGGGCGATGGCGCTCAAGCTGAGCTGCGCCGCGTTGAACGGCTCAATAGCCAGCGGCGCCTCCACCGCGCCAAAGCGATCCTGAGCAGAGCGGAAGACTACCCGGAACTGGTAGTCGCCGGGAGCGACCTCAAACTGGTGCTCGAAGTAAAGCGGGCGCCGCAGAAAATCGTCGAACTGCTGGCGGGTATCGAAATCGAACTTCATCCTATGTGTAAATCGCGCGCTCACCTCGCCGCTGGGGACGTACGCCACACCAAGCACTTCCATTTCGGCATGCAGCTTGCCGTTCCTGTCGGTAGGTTCGAGAACGGGGGACGGAATCTCGAGCGCCAGATTGACCCGCGCCACGCCATTGGGCTCGTAGAAGAACGGCAGGGAAGCCGATGCCGCGGTGTTGCCTGCTTCATCCGAGGCGGCCAGCTTATCGAGCTCGTTCTCCCGCGGTTTGACGGCGACGGCCGTGGTCACCTCCACCACCTTGCAATAGAGATTTCGTCCGAGCACTTTGACGTCCGGCCGGTTCACCGTGACCTTCACCTCGTGGCAGCTTCCATCGGCGGACAGCCTCGGCGAAAATGCAAGCGTGTAAGACTCGTCCTGCTCGCGGGTGAGGAGATCTAAGGCGGCCGGACCGCCGTTACCGCGTGTCAGCCCGTCGCCACCGGTAGCCGTAGCGAGAGAGATCGCCCAACTCGGGAGAGCCGCGCCGTCCCGCGCCTGGACCGGATAGACCGAGACGTCCGCCTTGCGAAACTCGCGCTCCATATCGAACGGATCCTGGTGCGGTTCCGCACTTCGATCGCTGTGAGCGCGCCCTCGGCGCGTAGGCGGAGCGGCCTCCGGCGGCTTATTCCCATCGGCGTCGGCCGACGGCCCGGCAGTGGCCACGAAGAGCGCCACTACTTTGTGGCCGGGCACCTGGGCCAGGCTTTGCGCCACCTGGGCGTAATACGCCGGCTGCATATATCCGCCGGCCTCGGCGGGGTGTTCGCAGTGAAGAAGGTCCGGCCAGGTGTCCAGCACGTGTTGAAGCTGGCCGGCATCGTCCATGAATGGCATGGAGGTCGTGGTGTAGCAGATGTCCGTAAAGATGATTTGGATCAGCCGGTTGGGCCCGGCATTCCCGGCGACGAACTTGCGGGCGGCCGGTTGGATCCATTGCTGAGCGTCGGGAGATTGCGGACCGATTAAGAGCACGATGCGCTGTTGCTGCGACATTCCCGGTGCGGCGGGCCCGGTGTGAGTCTGGAATCCGGTGACGGCCTGTTCTTTGCCATCCTCGAAAATGTGAAAATCAGCCGCCGTCAGGCCCGGGATGGGCGCATCTGCCGGGCCGGTCACAACCGCGTCTACCAGTACCGGCGGCGATGCGGGCGTCTTCGCGCCGGCAGCTGGGCTGGCGGTCTGCGCCAGGATAGGGCCGCACAGCACGAGCAACAGCGCCGCGGCATTTCTTTCACCCTGCCCTCTCATGGAATCTCCACGACATCGTTGGCAGCGGCCATCTGCCGGCCTTCGGCGTCGCGCGCCACCACGCGAACCATGTAAGCGCCGCGCTTGACCTCGAAATCGCTATTCAATGTAAGGCCGAGGCTGCGCCGGTGCACCACGTTCTCGTCTTTCACTCGCAACTCCACCACCTTCTGCACTCCTTTGAGGTAGTTGCCGTTGCCGTCGAAGAGGGCGCACACCACGGTTATGTCGTTGCGGTTTACGTCGTCAGCTTTGCGCAAGTGAAGCTGGCGGATATCGAGATGAGCGACGATTTTCAGCTTCGCGTCGGCGGCGGTTGTCTTGTAGAACTCGGTGTCGATATCGAGCGGCAGGTCGCTCAGTTCATCGTGGGAAAAGACGGCCTCGCCGATCTCACGCGTGGCAGCCGTGGCCGCATCCTCCAGCTTGGAGGGCGCCCAGTAGCCCTTGCGCGCCCGCACAGACAGTCCCTGGCCGTTGGCCAGCGTCACCTTGATCTCGTGGTATTTTCCGTCCGGTTTCAGCTCCTTGGGATAGTAGCCCAGATAGTAGAGGTAGTCAGGCGGGTTGGCGAGGCGATTGAAGCCACCCAGAAAATCGTTGTCGCTGAGGGCGGTTCCACCGGTCGCGTCGGCCAGGGTTCCCAGAATCAGCCCTTGATTGGTGAGGGCCTCATGGTCGAACTGGGCGATCTGCTGTTGGGCCACATGGTCCGTCAGAGCGCAGCCCTGGACACCGACGCTTGGGTCGATGGTGTACACGCCACGCGCATCCAGGGTATTGATGATGACGCCAGCGCGAGTGGCGCGGTCGATCGATTCGCTCAGGCTCCGTTGCAACTCGTCGGGGAGGTATATGCCGGGCGACACCAGAATCATGACTCGATCGCCGGGCATGGACGCGAGCAGCCGCACGATGTTATTGAGGATGTGGAAGGCATTGGCGGCTTCGCCGGCGCCGTCGTTGTAGACCGAGCGGAGAGTAGCCCTGGCAATCGGGGGAGCTGCTTGGATTTGCTCACAGGTCAGGTGGAGACAATCGGCGGTCACGGATGTCTGGGTGGCCAGCACCGCCGGCATCCTTGGGTCGCACGTCACCGCGCAAGACGGCGTAGAGGTGCAGGTCAACGACTCGTCGCCGGGACTCCTTATGAATTGCGTCGCCATGTAAAAGCTGGCCGGGGGGAAATGCGTACGCGTCGGTATGGCCGCAATTTTCGCCAGCGTTTCGCGGAATTTCGCCAAATCGTTGGTGAGCTCCAGCGACACGTTTCCGGAGAGCGTTAATATGCCGACACGCTCCTGCGGCGGTATTCCCTGCTCGACGTGCTTCAGTGCGGCCACCCGGACGTTCGCGAGTTCATCGACCGTGAGATGGACGTCGTCGAAGACAAAGGCGACGAAGCGGGTGGGCGCCACAGGCTTGGCGGCCGCCGCCGGCTCATCGGGAATCTCCGCTTTGGTCTGCCACTCCGTCGGTTTGGCGGCGGCACTCCCCTCGACGACAAACTGTGCGATCTCCTGCGGCTTGCCGAGATCGGTGAGGTGAAAATCGCTTTTCTGCAAGCCGCCGACGGTGCGACCGGCTTTGTCGCGAACCACCACCGGAACCCGTACCAGGTTCACGCTGGATTGAAAGGTAGGTGTTTCGTCGCGGGAAGTGACTTCGCCGGTCTGTTGCGCGGCGAGAGCGGCAATCAGAAAGAAGTAGGACCAGCAGCGCATGGATGGTCTCCTGTCCGAGCGACCCGGACTCGGGAATCCTCGGAAGTGGCCGCGAGCGGTCCACTGGCTTGAATTATACCTTCCCCAACAGACGGTGTCGTGGAAATTGCCGTGAGCCCGTTTTCGTGGCGCAGGCACTCCTGCCTGCAGCGCCGAGACTGACTCATCTCGGCGCGACGGGTCGAGAAGAGTCTCTGGACTCCTGAGGTCGGGGAATCAAGATGAGCCTCTCCTGGCATCGAGGTAAAGACAAATCAGCCACCGATGAACACCGATAAGAAAGGCCTTGGTTTTATCCGTGTGCATCCGTGTCCATCCGTGGCCAAATTTGTTTTTGCGAGGCTGGGCTCAGTCTGATTCCTCGTCGCGACCAAAACTGTGGGTAGACCTCAGGAGTCCAGAGTCTCGACCCAGCAGGCTGAAGCCAGGCTGAAGCCTGCGCCACATCGGCCGAATCCCAGCTCAACTCAATTTCTCACGATACTTACCTCACTCCCTGTTATCGATCGAACTCCGCCCAGAAGGCGCAATGGTCCGATGCTCCGGGCGCGCGGCGCGTGTCCAGATCCACATCACTGGCGCGGCATAGAGCGGCCAGCGGCGCCGTCGCCAATATATGGTCGATACGCCAGCCCCAGTTGTGGTCGAACGCATTGCGGAAATAATCCCAATAGGTGTACTGCACGCGGTCGGGATAGAGCTGGCGGAATACATCGATGAATCCCCACCCGGCGGCGTGCCGGTAAGCCTCGCGCGCGTCGATGTGAAAATCCGCATCGTTGACGCGGCGGTCGGGGTGGTACACATCGATCGGTTCGGGTGCGACATTCAGGTCGCCGAGCCAGATGGCAGGCTTGCCGGGATCGAGGCGCTCGCGGAAGTAGCGCCGCACGCGATGAAACCATTCCAGCTTGAACACATACTTGTCGGTGCCGACGCGGTAGCCTTGCGGGACATACGTGTTGACGATGGGAATGCCATCGACCACCGTTTCGAGCAGACGCACATCCTCGCTGTCGGGCCCCTCGCACAATCCGTGGCGGATGACCTCGGGTTCGCGGCGAGTGAGCGTGGCCACTCCGTTGTAACCCTTCATCCCGCGGAAAGTGGAGTGGTATCCAGCCTCGCGAAAGGCGTCGGCGGGGAAGTCGGCGTCTTGCACCTTGGTTTCCTGCAGGCAGAGCACGTCGGGTTGATTCGCCTTCAGCCAATCGACGACCAGCGGCAGACGGCGGCGGACGGAGTTGATGTTCCAGGTTGCGATTTTCATCGTTACTTTTCGATGGTAGCGCCCCGAACGCCGCATTACAGGCCTTCCCGTCCTTGCTAACATCGTTACTTGAACCCCAATCCACAAATCATCATTCTCGACGCGGGGGGACAATACTGTCATTTGGAAGCCCGCAAAGTCCGCGATCTCGGCGTGTACGCGGAAGTACGCGCCAGTGAGACTCCGGCGGAGCAGCTGAGCGGTGCGCGCGGACTCATCATCTCGGGCGGCCCGAGCAGCGTTTACGACGCCGGCAGTCCCACTGTCGACCCGGCGATTTTCTCCAGCGGGCAGGCCGTCCTCGGCATTTGCTACGGCCAACAGATCATGGCGCACCTGCTGGGCGGCGAAGTGCGGCGCGGCGAAAGGGGCGAGTATGGGATGGCGACGCTCGAACTCGACGAGAGCGCTGACCCAATGTTCGCTGGATTGAGCGGCAAACAGCAGATCTGGATGAACCATCGCGACCTGGTGGGCCGCGTCCCGGACGGGTTTTCGGTGGCCGGCCGCACGGACACCTGCGCGGTGGCGGCCATCGCCGACGGTGCGCGACGCCTTTACGGCGTGCAGTTCCACCCCGAGGTGGTCCACACGGCGCGCGGGCTCGAATACCTGGCGAATTTCGTCTTGAAAGTATGCGGCTGCGTGCGCGATTGGGATCCGCGGCATCGCGTGCCGCTCATCGAGCAGGAGATTCGCGATTGCGTGGGCGGCCGCAAGGTCTTCTTCTTCGTCAGCGGCGGAGTGGATTCGAGCGTGGCATTTGCGCTGGCCAGGCGCGCGCTGGGCGAGGACTGCGTGCGCGGCGTTTATGTCGATACCGGCCTGATGCGCGAAGGCGAGACGGAGTTCGTGAGCCGTGTCCGCGGGCTGGCGGTGGAACACGCCGAAAACGAGTTTCTGAGCGTGCTCGCCGGCGTCACCGATCCGGAGCAGAAGCGGCACATCATCGGCGAAGAATTCGTGCTGGTGCAGGAACGCGTGATCGAACGCGAGGGGCTGATGGGCCACGACTGGATGCTGGGACAGGGCACCATCTATCCCGACACCATCGAATCGGGCGGCACGGCGAAAGCGGCGCTCATCAAGACACACCACAACCGCGTGGCGGGGATTCAGAAGCTGATCGCCAGTGGCCGGATCGTGGAGCCGTTGCGATCTTTTTACAAGGATGAAGTGCGCCAGGTAGGCCGCGAACTCGGGTTGCCGGCGGAGTTGTTGGATCGCCACCCGTTCCCCGGTCCGGGGCTGGCGATTCGCTGCTTGTGCTCGGCGAATGACGCCGAAGTCGTGGAGAGTGCCGAAGGTCACATCGTCCCGGTGCGGTCGGTGGGAGTGCAGGGCGATTCGCGCAGTTATGCGCCAGTGCTGGCAATCGATACGTTGGACACGCGGCGAGCCACGGACTTGACGAATCGCCTGACCAACGTCAATCGCGTGATCGCGCCGGTGAAAATGCGCGCGCCCTGGGGTGAGATGCGCGTGCGGGCCTGTTCGCTGACGGCCGACCGCCTGGCGAAACTGCGGAAGGCGGATGCGGTAGCGCGGCGGCTATCGCACGAGAGCGGATACGATAGCCAGGTCTGGCAATTTCCCGTGATCCTGATCCCTCTGGGTACCGCCGAAGCGCCCGATTCGGTGGTGTTGCGGCCGGTGGATTCGGTGGATGGCATGACGGCGCAGTCGGTGCCGATGGACGACGCGCTATTGCAAGAGATGTGCCGCGAAATTCTGGAAATTGCGGGAGTCGCGGGCGTGTTCTACGACTTGACGCACAAACCGCCGGGCACCATCGAATGGGAGTAGGGAGAGCGAGCTCCGCTCGCTTGGACAAGCTGAAGCTTATCCCACAAAATTCCGATGTGGGGTAAGCTTCAGCTTGCCCAGGCGAGTGCAACTCGCCCGGCACGAGACTGCCAGAGACGGAACAAATCCTTATTTCGCAGGAGCCGGCAATCTCACGTCGAGGCCAGCCTCTTTATTGAGGCGCTCCGTGAATTCGCGATCCACCAGCGCCAGCGATGCCTGATTGTGCACGTTGCCGGCGGTGAAGTAGTGGAGCGTATCGCCGTCCACCCAATAGGCTGTCGCCGCGTAAATGGTGTGGTCCTTGAAGGCGATCAGGTAGTGCGAGGGCTCGGCAGTATTGTCGTCGGACCCGCTCACCGTAGGTAGGCCGGCCGTCTGACCGGGAGGGGGAGGCGGCGCCGAGCCATAGTTGTAATTGATGACTACCGGTGTGACAGGCTGTTGTGGCGGCATCACCACGGTGATATTCGATGGCGTAGCCCCAGCCGAGGGATCCGCGTAGGAAGAATCGGTAGGCGCGTAATAAGGGGCGGAGTAGTAGTATCCACCGACGTATACCGGGTAGGCTGCAACCACGCGGCCGTTATAAACTCCGCCGCCCCGGCTTCCCGGAGCGCGAAGGCCCCCTTGCGCCGGATTCACCACGCTGCCAAGCGTGCGGGTCACCCCAGGAAGCCCGGCTCCGCCGGGATTGACGACACTGCCGCCACTTCGCGTTTGCGCGCCAACCGCTGAAGCGAGCAAGAGGACGAAACCAAACCCGGGACCAATCCGCATGGGTACACTCCTGCCCAAATTATACCGCCGATTTTCCGGGCGCATCATTGGCCCGGAAGGGCTATTTCTTCTGGGGCGCCGGGGGCGGGACGGTGGCCGCCATGGGGTGAGCCTGATCGTACAGTCTGACGATTTCGTTGGTGATATCGATGGACGGCGAAGCCCAGAGCACCGGTCCATTGGGCATGCTGACGTCGATCACCGCCGCGTACCCGTTGCGGGAGGCGTAATCGCGGATGGTGGCCATCAGCCTGTCTCCCAGCTGCTGCATGAGGGCGCCTTCTTCCTGTTCCAGCGCGGCTTGGCTGTCCTGTCCCAGCCTCTGAACTTCGCGGTTCTTGGCGTCGATGGTTTGATTGAGGCCGTTGCGGGCCTCGGCGCTCATGGTGGCCTGGCCCTTTTTCAGCTGATCGCGCAGCGCCTGCAGTTCCGCCTGTTTGCGCGTGAATTCGTCTCGCCTGGGGGCGAATTTGGCGGTAAGAGTAGCACTGGCCTTCTGCCCTTCCTGCGTGCCGATAATGGCATTTTGCGCGAAGATAGTGGCAACTTTAACGGGCGCGGAGCCGGAAGGCGCCGCCACTACAGGGGTCGGCAGCTGCTCCTGGGCAGAGGCGCACGCGCCCGCCCCGAGCAAGAGCGCGGAGATGATCGGGATTCTACTCATCGGCCGGCTTGACGCGTTTCGCCTATTGCTTCTTGGTAGGCGGCGCGGGCGGAGGCGTGGGGGCGGCCTTCGACGCGCCGGCGGCCGGCGCTGCCGTGGCTACCGGATGGGCTTGGTCATAGAGCGCCACCATCACGTCGGTGACATTCGTGGCAGAGGCATACCATAGCACGGGGGACTGCTGGCCCACATCGATAACAATCGCGAAATTATTCTGAATCGCGTAATTCTGCAGGAGCGGACCCATTTTGCCTTGGAGTTCCTGGGTGGCCTTGGCTTCGTCGGTATCCATCTCGGCCTGGGAATCTTCGCCGAAGCGCTTCAGCTCGGTGTTCTTCCGCTGAATCTCCGCGGCCAGCGACTTCTGGGCATCTTCGCTCATGGTGGCGCGGCCCTTGTTCAGCTTGTCCGTGAGTTGTTCGATGTCCTGCTGGCGCTTATCGAAATCGGCTTTCTTGGGGCCGAACTTGGTGTTGATCTCGGCGGCGACTCGCTGCCCTTCCTTGGTGCGCGCCATGGCTTCCGACAGATTGATGACGGCGATCTTGGTGGGGACTGGGCCGCCGCCGGCGGCGGGGGCTTGCGCGTGTGCCAGCGCTCCAGCGGCGACGCCGTAAAGCACTGCGGTGATGACTACTGAATTCTTCTTCAAGCTGCTACTCCTAAGTGTGAAAATACCATATGCGCCCGCGGGCTAGAAGGTCCTGCCGACGGTGAAGCGGAACGTGGTGTTCTGCTCGAAAAACGGAAAATTCGCCTGGTTAAAGAGATTTTTCGTGCTCTGATAAGTGGCGTAATTGGGGAACAGCGCCGGGTCGGCCACGATCGGCGGCTGCAAATACTCCCGGACGTTGGTGGGATTGTACGCGAAATACACGCGGAACGGCGCGTTCACCACCGGAAGCATGACCTGCAACTCCAAGCCGGTCGAGGTACGGATCTTGTTGGTACCGGGCGCGATCTCGATCTTGCCGCTGAAGTCGGCCTGCGGAAACTGCAGATTCAAATCGTCCGTGCGCTGCGGCGCGAGGGTGAGCTGATGGGGGAATATGATCTTATCGACACCCACGTCGAAGAAGGGCGCCAGGGTGACTACGTTGGGGATGATCGGAATCCGGTGCTCGAAATTCCCGATGATGCGCGTGTCGCCGCCGGGTGTGACCAGCTGGTAAATCGGGATGGTCATATTCACCGGGGCGGAAGTAATGGTGCCATTGTTCACCACGGGCTGGGTAACGGGCGAGCCGCTCGCGGTGAGCACGGGAATCGAGGTGGAAGACGACACCCATCCGATGGGGGTGATGCCCATAATCTGGAATCCGCGGACATCCTGCTCACCGCCGATGAATCCGCGATCGAAGGGAGGCACATTCTTGCCGTTGTATCCGGTCGATAGAGTCGCCAGCAGGTGGAATGCGAGGACGTTGCCATGCTTCTTGCCGATCGGGCTCAAGTGGAAGTACTTGAGATCGGCTGTAGGAGTAATCAGGTTGACATTGCCGCCCAGGAACGTAGCGGCGAAGCCCAGCCCCAAGTAAATACTGTGGCCGCCGGTAGGATTGATGGGGTGATTGACGGTGTTAAATAAATACGATGGCGTGATGGTCGCGGTGCGGATGCCGTTCAGCGAGTTTGGCCCGTAAGCCCCGCTGAAATTCAAGTACTGAAAATAGTTGTCCGCGGCGGTGGTCAACGTCTTCACGTTGGAGATTTCGTATCCCAGAGTAAGCCCGAGGCGGGCAAAATGCCTGCGCAAGGGATAGCTGGCGGAGAGGGTGATGCCGCGGCTGTTTTGAACGTAATTCAACAGGTTCTGCGAACCAAGCTGGTTGTACAGCGCGGTGAGGTTTTGTCCTTCCAGGATGGAAGCTTCCCGGCCCTGATTGAAGTCGAAGCGGCGATAGAAAATCGTAAATCCGACTTGCATGGGCCGGTCGCGGAAAAACGGTTCCGTGAAACTCAGGCTGACGTTGTCCTGAATAGTGCCGACCTGCGCATTGAGGCCGAGCGTTTCTCCCAATCCGAGGAAGTTGTTGGTGGAATAATTGAAGCCCACGAAGCTGCCGGCAATCCCCGAAACGCCGCCGTTCAGACCGATGGAATTCTTGCCGCGCTCTTTCACTTTGAGCGTGATATCCACGGTGTCGCCCTGCGGATTGCGCTTGATATCGACGGCATCTTCCACCTTCATCATCTCGAAATAGCCGAGCTGGTTGAGGCGCATGACCGACATGTCGAGAAGATTCTTATTGAAGATGTCGCCTTCATCGAGCAGGAATTCGCGGCGGATCACTTTATCGCGCGTGGTGACGTTGCCCACGAAATCGATGCGGCGAACGAAGAACTGATGGCCTTCGTCGGCGGTAATGCTGATATCCACCTGATCGGTGTCGGGAATGGCCTGCACATCGGGCTCCGGCGAGAAATCCCAATAGCCCAGGATGCCGTAATACTTGCGCAGGTTCTCCAGACCCTTCCGGAGTTTATCGGTGGAGAAGACGTCGCCGATACGCATGCCGAACAGCGGCAGCAGCGCCTGCGGATCGCGGAACAGCTTGACGCCCACGAAAGAGGCATTGCGCAGGTGGTAGAGCCGGCCTTCCTCGATGGGTACATGAATGTCCGCGAAAATTCCGAGGTTGTTCGGCTTGATCAGCGGCAGGCGCCACCCGTGGCCGCCCTTCTGCACAATCTTCACTTCGGGATCGAGTATTTTGGCCTGGAAATAGCCCTTGTCGTTGTAAGCCTCGCGCAGTTTCTCGATGTCGTAATCGAGCTTGTCGGTGTCGAACGTCTTGGCAAAAACGTTTTCCAGGATGATGGAGTGCTGCAGGCCGATGGGGTGAGTCTCCTTCATCTGCCAGGTCACCCAGCTCTTACTGAAGGAGTGGTTGCCGGTAACGTTAATCTCTCCCACCTTTACCTTGGGGCCCTCATTCACTACGAACGTCAGCGACAGGGAACTCGGGGGCTGTTGCTCCACCTGCGGATCGACGGTAGCGTACTGATGGCCGCGCTCGGCCTCGTATTCTTTGATCACCGTGGCCGCATGCTGCACGCGGCCGGGATCGTATTGCTGCTCGACGGTGAGGCCGACCTTGCGCTCTTTGAAGCGGTCCAGAATTTCCGATTCGGTGATGGACTTATTGCCATTATAGTGGATCGACCGGATCACCCGCCGCTCGGTGAGGATAAAGCGCACGACCATACCCTCGGGCGAATCTTCCGATTCGAGCGAGATGTCGTCGAACTTTCCGGTATTCCACAAGACCATGTAAGCGCGGCGGAGAGACTCTTCGTTGTAGATGTCGCCGGTTCGAACATAGGCCTCGATTTGAGCCTTCAAGGTATCCTGCGGCGTGCGGCGGGCGCCGCGAAAGTCGATTCCCGCGATCACCTTGCCGCTACCCGGCTGCTGAGGGGTGGCCGGGGCTTGCCGCGGAGTTTCCAATTGCGGCGGCTTTGGCTGAGTCTGCTGCGTGGGGACGTTTTCAAATCCGCCCGGAGCCGGCTTAGGCGCTTGCGCCGGAGGAGTCGTGGGCGGCTGGGCTTGAGGTGTCGCTGGCGGCTGGGCTTGAGGTGTGGCCGGAGGGGTTTGAGGAGGCGTCTGCTGCTGCGGCGTCTGTGCGCGCAACTGCGGCTGGCACGTGGCGCAAAGATATACCGACACCATGGCGGTACAGACGAGCCTGAGGACCCTCATGCGAGATACCTTTCCACTTTGCGCTCTCGCCGCTGGCGAGCCTTGCAGCTGCGAGCCTCTCCTTCGGCGAGCCTTCCGATCAGATTGACACACAGGAATTATTCCACTCGGCAAAACCACGATCGAAGACAATTAAGCCAACATTTTAGCGGATCTTCGAGGCGGGCAACAACGAGTGTAGCAGGCTACAGGTGTGACGTGTGGGCACAGTTTTCCACAGTTCGTGGCGGCTTTTAGCAGCTACTGTAAAGCCTTTCCTTCGCCCACATTCCGGCGGATGAAATCGACGATGGCACCGAGCGGCGCGCCAGGCTGAAACACCGCCGCCACGCCCTGCCGCTTGAGCGCCTCGGCGTCTTCGTCGGGAACGATCCCGCCGACAATCACGCGGACGTCGGACATATCCCGCTCGCGCAGCAGCTGCATCACACGAGGCACGATGGCATTGTGCGCGCCGGAGAGAATCGACAGCCCGATCACCTGCACATCTTCCTGCAAAGCGGCATTGACAATCATTTCCGGCGTCTGCCGCAGGCCGGTATAGATGACCTCCATGCCGGCGTCGCGCAGAGCCCGGGCTACGATCTTCGCGCCGCGGTCGTGGCCGTCCAGTCCGGGTTTAGCCACCAGCACTCGAATAGGGAATGGCATGTCTATATGTGAGCGGTCTCCTGGTAGGCGCCAAACACGTCGCGCAGCGAATCGCAGATCTCACCCAACGTGGCATAGGCGCGGACGGCGTCCAGAATGCGGGGCATGGTGTTCTCTTTGCCTTCGGCGTCGCGTTTCAGGGCATCTAACGCTTCCCGGACCTGATTATTGTTCCGCCGTGCACGAAGTGCCGTCAATTTCTCCTGCTGATGGCGCGCGCTGCTCTCGTCGATTTGCAGCAGTTCGATGGGCTGATCGCCGGACTGGAATCGGTTGACCCCCACGATGGTCCGCTCGCCCGCCTCTACCTCGCACTGATAGCGGTAACTGGCGGCGGCGATTTCGGTCTGCGGGAACCCGGCTTCGATGGCCAGCACCATGCCGCCCATGCCGTCGATGCGGCGGATGTAATCGTTGGCGGCCGCTTCCGTATCGAGCGTTAATTTTTCCAGGAAGTAACTTCCGCCCAGCGGATCGGGCGTATTCGTCACGCCGCTCTCGTACGCCAACACCTGCTGGGTGCGCAGAGCGATGGTGACGGCCTGCTCGCCGGGCAAAGCGTAAGCCTCGTCGAGCGAATTGGTGTGCAGGGATTGCGCCCCGCCCAATACCGCCGACATCGCCTGCAGCGCCGTACGCACCACGTTGTTATACGGCTGCTGCCAGGTAAGCGAACAGCCGGCGGTCTGCGCATGAAAACGCAGTTTCATGCTGCGCTCGCTGGCGGCGCCGTAGCGCTCGCGCATGGCGTGCGCCCAAATCTTGCGCGCCGCTCGATATTTGGCGATTTCTTCGAAGAAATCGCTATGCGCATTGAAAAAGAAGCTCAGGCGGGGCGCGAACTCGTCGATCTTGAGGCCGCGCTCCAGCGCCCAATCGACGTACTCCATGCCGTCGCGCAGGGTGAACGCCAGTTCCTGCACGGCCGTCGATCCGGCTTCGCGAATATGATAGCCGCTGATCGAAATGGGGTTAAAGCGGGGCGTGTGTTGCGCGCCGAATTCGATGGTATCGGTGACCAGCCGCATGGAGGGGTGCGGCGGGAAGATGTACTCTTTCTGCGCGATGTACTCTTTCAGGATGTCGTTCTGCAGCGTGCCGGAAAGCTGCGCCCAATCGACCCCCTGCTGCTCGGCCACCACCAGGTACATGGCCCATAGGACGGCGGCCGGCGAGTTGATGGTCATGGAGACCGTCACATCGCCCAGCGGGATGCCGCGGAAGAGAATCTCCATGTCCTCGAGCGAGGAAATGGCGGCGCCGCACTTGCCCACTTCGCCTTCGCTGAGCGGGTGGTCGGCGTCGTAGCCCATCAGGGTCGGCAGGTCAAATGCCACCGAAAGTCCGGTCTGGCCTTGCGCCAGCAGGTAGTGATAGCGGCGATTGGTTTCCTCCGGAGTGGCGAAGCCGGAGAATTGCCGCATAGTCCAGAGCTTGCCGCGGTACATGTCGGGATGGATGCCGCGGGTGTACGGGAACTCGCCAGGCGGAGGCACTTCGTGCGCCAGATCGGCGCCCGCGAGATCCTGCGGGCCGTACAATGGCTCAATCGGCACTCCGCTGATTGTCGTAAACTGGCGTTCGGCGGTCTTCATGAAATACCGTTTTTATCTTATACCCGCCCTTCGAGGAGCAGGCGCGTGCTGAAACCGACGATTTTTCGCGAATACGATATCCGCGGCGTGGCGGACGTCGTCGCGGAGGGCAGTAAAGCTGAATCGGCCGGCTAGCCCAGGGCTATTGAGGTTGCTTCGAGAGAAGGCAAGACGTTAATGGGCCACGGATGGACACGGCGCAGCATAGCCGCAACCAAAAGATATTCACCACAGAGCCACAGAGACACTGAGAAAAACAAAGTCAAAGGCAAAACGGGAGCACACGGAGGCGGCGGAGGCAACGGGGACGCGGGGTCCCGGGGTTTCGGTGTGCTCGTAGCTTCGGTCTGGGAAAATCGCCGTGGCGGAATGGCCGCAACCAAAATGAAAAGACCGGAGTTGCTTGAAAATCTTTGCAGCGCGCGGAGATTTCGAACATTAGTAGTACGGATTAAGAGGGAGCTGGTTTTATCCGTGTCCATCCATGGCCAAATTTGTTTTTTGCGAATCGATCTCCTACCCCCAATCGTAGCTCTCCGATTTTCTGATACCATTCCACACTATGAAGGCTCTTCGACTGGCCCTTTTACTGGCCTTTCCCGCATTATTCAGCGCGCAGACTCCCGACCTTTCGCAATCGCTCCACTTTCGCCTGGTCGGACCTTTCCGCGGAGGCCGCGTGATCGCCGTCACCGGCGTTCCATCGCAGCCCAACGTCTACTACTTCGGCGGCGTGGGCGGCGGCGTGTGGAAGACCACCGATGGCGGCGGATCCTGGCTCCCGATCTCCGACGGCCAGCTCAAAACAAGTTCCGTGGGCGCCATCGCCGTGGCCGATTCCGACCCCAACGTCATCTATGTGGGCATGGGCGAATCGTGTGTGCGCGGCAATGCCTCCAACGGCGACGGCGTCTACAAGTCCGTGGACGGCGGTAAGACTTGGCGCAATGTCGGCCTGCAGGATAGCCAGACCATCGGCGCGCTGCGCATCCATCCCAAGAATCCAGATATCGTCTACGTCGCCGCGCTCGGCCATCTCTGGGGGCCGAACGAAATGCGCGGCGTGTATCGCACCACCGACGGCGGCGCCACCTGGAAGCAGCTCTTCACTCGCGGACCCGACGCCGGCGCGGTCGATCTCGCCATGGACCCATCGAACCCCCGCGTGCTCTATGCCAGCTTCTGGCAGGTACGACGCAATCCCTACCACTTCGATAGCGGCGGCCCCGGCAGCGGCCTCTTTAAATCCACCGACGGCGGCGATACCTGGACCGACATTTCGCACGCTCCCGGACTTCCCAAGACCGTGCTGGGGCGCATCGGCGTCACCGTGTCCCCGGCCAATCCGGAGCGCGTCTGGGCGCTGGTGGAAGCTGCCGAAGGCGGCGTTTTCCGCTCCGATAACGGCGGCCGCAACTGGACCAAAGTCAACGACCAGAACATCCTCCGACAGCGCGCCTGGTATTACAGCCATATCTTCGCCGACCCGCAGAACGCCGACGAAGTTTACGCCCTCAACACCGGCATGTACCGCTCCATCGATGGCGGCCGCACTTTCGCCTCCATCCGCACGCCGCACGGCGACAATCACGATCTCTGGATCGCGCCCAACGACACGCAGCGCATGATCGAGAGCAACGACGGCGGTGCCAACGTCACTTACGACGGAGGACGCACCTGGTCGACCATCATGAATCAGCCCACCGCGCAGTTCTACCGCGTGGCGCTCGACAACGATTTTCCGTACAACATTTACGGCGCGCAGCAGGATAACAGCACCGTCCGCACCGCCAGCCGCACTGCCGGCGGCGGCATCACCGAGCGCGACTGGTACGACGTGGGCGGCGGCGAAAGCGGCTGGATCGCGCCCGATCCGCGCGATTCCGAGATCGTCTACGCCGGGTCCTACGACGGCTACATCACCCGCCAGGATCATCGCACCGGACAAAGCCGCGACATCAACGCCTGGCCCGATAACACCATGGGGTACGGCGTCGAGGCCATGAAATACCGCTTCCAGTGGAGCTACCCCATCGCGTTCTCGCCGCACGATCCCAAGACGCTCTTCATCGGCGCCAATGTGCTGCTGAAGACCACCAACGAAGGCCAGAGTTGGGAGGCAATCAGCGGCGATCTGACGCGCAACGACAAGTCGAAGATGGGCACGTCGGGCGGTCCCATCACGCAGGACAACACCAGCATCGAATATTACTGCACCATCTTCACATTCCAGGAATCGCCCGTCACTAAGGGCGTGATCTGGACGGGATCGGACGACGGCCTGGTGCATGTTACGCGCGATGGCGGCAAGAACTGGAGCAACGTCACGCCCAAGGACATGCCCGAGTGGATCCAGATCAACTCCATCGATGCCTCGGCGTTCGACGCCGGCACCGCATACGTCGCGGCCACGATGTACCAGTCCGACGACTTCCGCCCGTACCTCTACAAGACGAGCGATTACGGCCAGACGTGGAGGAAAATCGTCAATGGCATTCCCGCGGATCGCTTCACGCGCGTAGTGCGCGAAGATCCCAATCACAAGGGGCTGCTGATCGTCGGCACGGAATTCGGCCTTTATATTTCCTACGACGAAGGCGAAAACTGGAAGCCGTTCAACCTGAATATCCCGGTGACGCCGATCACCGACGTGGCGTTCCAGAAGCGCGACAAGGAACTGGTGGTGGCCACGCAGGGCCGCGCCTTCTACGTGCTCGACGATGTGCCGATGCTCTATCAGTTGAACGATACGGTGGCCACCGAGGACGCCCACTTATTCAAGCCCAAAGACGCGTATCGCTTCGGCGTCGGCGGTGGACGCGGGGGCGGCGGTGGACGCGGCGGCGGCGCCGCGGGCGAAAATCCCCCCGGCGGCGCAGTGATCTATTATTCCCTTAAGAGCCGTCCGCAAGGCGACGTCACCATCGAGCTTGAGGATAGCGCCGGTAAATCGGTCAACAAGTACTCCAGCAAGCCGCCCGCGCAGCCGGTAGAAATGACCGCGCCGGAATTCGAAGAAGGACCGCCCCGCGGCGGCCCGGCTCCCCGCGTCTCGGCCAACCCGGGGCTCAATCACTTCTCCTGGAATCTGCGCTACCCCGACGCCACGGGATTCCCCGGCCTCATCATGTGGGCCGGCAGCCTCACCGGCCCGACAGTCGCGCCCGGCGTCTACACCGTGAAGTTGACCGTCGACGGCAAGTCGCAAACCCAGGCGTTCGAAGTGAAGAAGGACCCGCGCCTTTCCGCCACACCGGAGGACTACGCCAAGCAGGTGAGCCTGGCCCTGCAGATCCGCGATAAGCTTTCCGCCACCAATGAAGGCGTGATCCGCATTCGCGAAATCCGCAAGCAGCTCGAGGACTACACGCATCGCGACGACAAGCGCGTCGCCGACGCGGCCAAGGCGCTCACACAGAAACTGACCGCCGTGGAAGAGGAGTTATACCAGACCAAGAACCGCGCCAGCGAAGATCCCTTGAACTTCCCCATCAAGCTGAACAACAAACTGGCGCACGTGCTGGGCGTGGTGGAAGGCTCCGACAATCAGCCCACGCAGCAGTCGTATATGGTGTATGAGGATGTCGCCACACGCGTGAACGCGCAGTTGAAAACGCTCGATACGGTGTTGACTACCGACCTCGCGGCGTTCAATAAACTGATTCACGACGCCAACGTCCCGGCGATCGAAGCGCCGGCGGCGAAGAAGTAGATCAACCGCGTTAAAGGCTAAGCAGCAGCCCAGCGCGATTCGATTCCAGGAAAGAGTGAATTCGAAGAGCCTCACGCCGAAGAAGGAGTTCGATCGTCTTCGATGGAAAGTCGCATCGTTCGATCCGGATGACCTTGGGCGGGGACCGAGGCGCTCGGCCAGCCGAACGAAGTCGCGATCCGCGCTGACTAATGCGGAAAACTCGAATCGCCGGGCCCACTCGAAAATGAACGAATCCGATGCGCCAGTCAGATCATGACCGTAAACACTCTCCAAGCCCGGAAGAATATCGGCAAGCCTGGGAATTAGTCGTGGCGAGAGGTTTTGATCGAGGAGGATGCGCACCGGTCATCGGCCGCCGTAAGCGCTGTCAGCTACATCCGCGGCGAAAGCGTACACAGCCGCAAAGTCTTCCTTCTCCAGACCCGGATGCTCTTCCAAAATCTCTTCTTCAGTCATCCCGTTGGCCAGCCAGCCCAGAACATCATTCACCGTAATCCGCATCCCGCGAATGCAGGGTTTACCGTCGCGCTTATCGGGCTCGATGGTGATCCGCGGGTGAACGGACGTCATGTCTCAATTATCGCTTAAAGCCATTTTCCCCGCGGCCAATCGGCTTGAAGGCCGTCGTTCGCCCGCCAACCTCCTGCCGAACGCGATCGCCGGCCGCTCGACCCAGTAGTAGCTGATCGCCGCGCAGAGGAAGATCGCCGCCAAATTCCACGGCGCTTGTTGCCACACGCCCGTCGCCCGCGGCGGCAAAAAGAGTTGCTGCCAGATGTACAAGCTGTACGACATGCGCCCGATCCACGCGAGCAGTGGCAGTTCGAAAATGCGGCCGGCCCAACTCCACGGCTTTGCCACCGTCGCCGCCGGCAGTAACGCCATCGAGATCGCGATCATCGTCAGATAGCCGGGCGGCGTCCACACCTGGCAGCAGATCGCGACAACCGCCGCCGACGCGGCCAGCACCGTCCCGCCGAAGCGCTTGAATAGCGTCTGCACCCGCGGATCGTCCCAAATCAGTGCGATGGCGCACCCAAAGAGCAGGATATCGATGCGGTAATCGGTGCGCGCCACCGAGCCGCGCAACTCGGGATTCAGACGCCCGATCCAATCGTAATGCGAATCCGCCACGCGCCACACCGCGACCGCGAAGGCCAGCGCCGGCGCCAGCCAACGCGCGCGCCGAAAGCCCACAATCCATAGCAGTGCCGGCCAGAACAGATAGAAATGCTCTTCCACCGCCAGCGACCAGAAGTGACCCGTATACCAGCCCTGCGACACCGGCGCGGTCAGATAATTGCGATAGAAGAACAGGCTGGCCAGCAGTTGACCCCAGTCCATGGGAATGAGCCGCAGACCCAACCCGAGCACCGACACCACCGCGAGGTAGACCACGATCGGCGGAAGAATCCGGAACGCCCGTCGCCGGTAGAAATCCGCGAGATGGATGCGCCGCCCTTCCATCAGGCGCCGCGTGATCAGGAATCCGCTGAGCGCGAAAAACACCGAGACGCCCATCGCGCCATACGGAGCAAGCGCGGCCGTCGGCCATCCCGCGTGACAACACAGCACCGCGACGATGGCCACCGCGCGCCAGCCATCGAGTGTCGGTAAATAATGCCGCTCTACTGCCAAAGCCGATTTACCACGCGAATCAGAATCCCGCCGCTCACTACGCAAACTGCGAGCATCGCCCAGAAAAGCTCCATCCGGCCGTACAGAAAATTACCGACGGTGAACAGCCCTGACCAGATGGTAATGCACCCGGTGAACCAGCCGAGCAGCGACATGGGGAAGTTCAACATTTTGCTGGCGACCGCTTCCTCCGCCGGCGTGACGCCGGCGAGCGCGCGAACATGCGCCCATCCCGGCCCGGCCGGCCGCACCTTGTGGTAAAAATTGATCAGCGCCGCGTCATCCGTTTGCGGCCCGAGATACGCGGTCGCCACCCACAGCACGGTCGTGCAGGCGATCGTGATCAGCAGCACCTGATAGGTGCCGGGCGCCGCATCCATCTTCTTCAAAATCAGAAAGAGAATCGAGATGCCGAACGAACTCACCATAGCGACGATTTCGCACCACGCCGTCACCCGCCACCAGAACCAGCGGACCAGGTAAAGCAATCCCGTCCCCGCGCCGATCTGCAGAATCACATCGAAGCTGTCCTTGGCGGTATCGAGCGCGAAGACCAGTGCCGACGACGCCACGAACAGGATCACCGTCGCCACGCGCCCCGCCTTCACGTAGTGCCGGTCGGGCATGCCGGTCTTCACGAACCGCCGATAGAAATCGTGCACCAGGTACGACGCGCCCCAATTCAGGTGCGTCAGGATGGTGGACGAATTCGCGGCGATCAATCCGCCCAGCATCAGCCCCATCCATCCCGCCGGCATGAAGCGCAGCATCGCCGGAAAAGCGATGTCGTGGCCCAGCAGTTTCGGATCGAGATGCGGGAAAGCCTTTTGAATATCGCTCAACTGCGGGTAGACGATCAGCGACGCCAGCGCTGTCAGAATCCATGGCCAAGGCCGCAGGATATAATGCGCCAGATTGAAGAACAGCGTGCTGCCCAGCGCGTCTTTCTCCGATTTCGATGCCAGCATGCGCTGCGCGATGTAGCTGCCGCCGCCCGGCTCCGCGCCCGGATACCACGACGCCCACCATTGCACCGTGATGGGGATGATGAAAACGGCCATCGCCAGGTCCCAGTTGTTTTTGAAGTCCGGCATCATGTTGAGGTAATTCACGCCGCCCGGCCCGTGCATCTGCGAGAGCTTCGACATCAAGCCGTGGAGCCCGCCGACCTGCGGCAGTTCGACCGCGAAATAAGCCGCCGCGATGACGGCCGACATCTTGATGAAGAACTGCACCATGTCGATGACCAGCACGCCCCACAATCCGGAATGCGTGGCGAAGACCACGTTCAGCAGTCCGACGAACAGCAGCGTCTGCCAGCGCTCGAAGCCGAACAGGATAGCGGCGATCTTGCACGCGGCGAGATTCACCGTCGCCATGATTACGCAATTGAACAGCAGGCCGAGATACACCGAGCGGAAGCCGCGCACCGCGCCCGCCGCTTTGCCGGAGTAGCGCAGTTCGTAAAATTCCAGATCGGTGAGCACGCCCGAGCGGCGCCACATGCGCGCGTAAAAGAAGACCGTCGACACGCCCGTCAGCGTGAACGCCCACCAGCGCCAGTTACCGGCCACGCCTTCGGTGCGCACGAAATTGGCGACCAGGTTCGGAGTGTCGCTCGAGAAGGTGGTGGCCACCATCGAGAGCCCGGCCAGCCACCAGGGCACCGAACGGCCGGACGCGAAGAACTCTGCCGTGCTTTTTCCTGAGCGTTTTCCCAGAAAAAGCGCGGGCGCAAAGCAGATCAATACGGCGATAGACGCTACCACCCAATCGAGCGTATTCAGTTGCATGAATCCAAGAGTTTACTGCGTTTCGGGGTGGAGCGCTCCGGCGCCGGGCACTGCGTCGATCAGGTGGCGGTCTTCGTCGAACTCGCGGCGGCCGGCGTAGAAGCGCTCGATCAGCCCGCGGCGCACCTTGGCGGCATCCTGCGCGCGGCAGAGGACCACGGCACATCCGCCGAATCCCGCGCCCGTCAGCCGCGCTCCGGCCGCGCCCGATTCCATCGCCGCTTCCACCAGCCGATCCAGCGCCGCGCAGCTCACCCGCAGGCGATCGCGCAGGCTCGTGTGCGACTCCACCAGCAGTCGACCGAAAGCGTCGACGTCCCTGTGCTCCATGGCTTGCACGGCCGCGCGGACGCGTAGCGCTTCGCTCGTGGTATGCAGGAAGCTGTCGCGCTGCGGCCCCGCGTCGAGCTTCGCAGCGGCATCCTCGGCGATCTCCAGCGCGTCTCGATACGATCGCAGTCCCAGGCGCGCCAGCGCCGTATCGCCGGCCGCCCGCCGCAGATTGTATTCCTCGCGAGCCGCGCCGGATTTCTCCGCGCTTTGCAGACTGTGCGCTACCAGAAAATGCCATTCGCGCGGCACGGGAATGTGGCGCACGGCAAGCGGCGCGAACTCCACCAGCGTCGCGCAACCCGCCTTCGACCCGAGTGCCGCCGCATGATCCATGCCGCCGCCGCGCGTGCCAACAAACTGCTCGCCGTCCGGCAGAATCTCCATCAACTCCTCGAATGACGCCGCGCGGCCGTTCGCCTGGAGCAGCGCCAGCGCGAACGCCACCAACAGCGCCGACGAAGACGAGAGTCCCGCGGCTGCCGGCAGGTCGGATGTGACCGCGGCGTTCACACCGCGCAGCACGCCCCACTTGGAGCCGACCGCCTGCGCGGCCGCTCGCAGGTAATTCTCCCAGTCGCTGGCAGCCACGGGCGTCAAGCGCTCGCTCCACTCGAACTCGCGCCGCCCATACGATGTGCTTTCCGCGACGATCTGCCGGTCCGCTCGCGGACGGAATCGCACCTGCACGCGCCGCTGCAACGCCATCGGCAGCACCGGCAGCCCGTGATAGTCGATATGCTCACCGATCAGGTTCACGCGGCCCGGAGCCCACACCATCCGCTCTTGCGTTTCCTCGCGCACCCGATCACGATACCACTATGAGGGTTCGCTTCCCGCTCACCTTGTCCCTTGCCGTATTGGCCTTCGCCGCGCCGCCCGCCGACACGCCTTCGCCGGCGTTGCTGGTAGTGAACAAGGAAGGTTCGCTGGCGATTGTCGACCCCGCTTCGAACGCCGTGGTCGCCACCGTCCGTACCGGCGACGGCCCCCACGAGTGCGTGGCGTCGAGCGACGGCAAGCTGGCCTTCGTCAGCAACTACGGCGAGGGGAGCACGCCCGGCAGCACCATATCGGTGATCGACCTCGTGGCCCGCCGCGAACTGCGCCGCGTCGACCTCGGCGTGCTCCGCGGACCTCACGGCCTCGCCTTCGCCGGAGGCAAACTGTATTTCACCGCCGAGCGAAATCAGGTCTTCGGAATTTACGACCCCGCCGCGAATCGCATCGAGTGGATCCAAGGCACCGGGCAAAACACCACCCACATGATTGCGGTCTC